>Ga0206119_100019_pt1 | contig 242664 bp, 237 predicted proteins | sample 3A50Ametagenome_FD_148608 | JGI IMG/M metagenome (GOLD analysis project Ga0206119, IMG submission 148608) | Enriched microbial communities from leaf-cutter ant dump, University of Wisconsin, Madison, United States - 3A50A | ecosystem: Environmental > Terrestrial > Nest > Insects nest > Nest...
AAAGCGTCGGCCAGTTGAGCGATGATCCCCTCATCAGCCTGCCCGCAGCGGCGCGCTGATCAGCCCGGCAATGCCGGACAGCACGGCGACCAATGCCGCCAGCTACACCACCCGATGGGACACCATCCACAAATGCCTCCGATCAAACCGGAGGCATCTTGATGACCCCACGTTAAGGGGTCCCGTTTGGACGAAAATCACCCCTCAAACAGGGTCCTCATTCCACGAAAAATCACAGTCGTCACCGGAGTAATTCATGGCGGGGCAACTCTTGATCCGTTCCAATGGCTTCTTAAGGGCGTCAGCATTCAAGCCACTCTCGCCTATCCCAAGGATATCTGGCCGAGAGTCATCGCAATGATCCATTCGGGAAAGCTCCCAGTCGAGAAACTGGTCGATGCCACGATCAATGCAGACGATATCGTGGAGAAGGGATTCCAGCGACTGCTCGATCCGCAATCGGCCACCATGAAGATCATGGTAAGGACAGCAACCAAATAACTTCTGCGCATGGATTTCCGATTTCGGCAGAAGCCTGCCCGGCCAAGCAAGCGGGTGCCTGCCGAGGCCTTGCGGCTACTTACTGATCCAACACGCACGTCAAGGCGTGCCTACCAACCGCGACGAGCGCCGCAGTCCTCTGCCGAATTGCCCGCACACCATTCGGCTGGTTCCCTACGATAGTCGTGGTACCTTCGCGGCTATCGACCCGCCGCGGATGGCCGTCCCTGTCCGATTTCACGAATTTCGCCGGTGACAAAATGGAGACAAGGAGTCAACGGAGAGCGCTGTCTCCAGCCCGGTCGCCATCGACCGGGCACTTAACTTATTGATATTTCTGATAAAATTTGGAGCGGGCGAAGGGATTCGAACCCTCGACCCCAACCTTGGCAAGGTTGTGCTCTACCCCTGAGCTACACCCGCTCGCGCGGCCCCAATCAGGATAAGGGGGCCGTAAGCCGCGCCTATATGGCCGAAGCGCGCGGCGATTGCAACAGGGAAATAGCAGCTTTTCGGCGCGCCGCGCAAACGGGTTTGCGGCATGATGGATCCGGGTGCCGGCTGCGCTGCAATCTCGATGTTGCCGTGGAGGTCTCGCTCCAGTCAATCGAGCGTTTCGGTTTCGATGCGCCGGTCCCATTTCCTGCCGGCTGCCGTGGCGGCGGCGCGTCTTGCCCGCCCTGCCGCTTGGCTTTAAAGCATGTCATGCGGGAGCGGCGGCGGCTGCGGACCTGGCACGCGCGACCCGGCCAGCATGGTGTGCGAACGATCACGGTGCGGGTCTGCGGACGGCGGCGGCGCATGTTCACACCAGCGGAGATATCATGCCGAAGACGGAAGCCGAACTTCTTTCCTTTCTGGACACGCTGGGAATTGCGGTGAAGACGCACCGCCATCCGCCGCTTTTCACCGTCGCCGACTCGCAGTCGCTGCGCGGCGAGATCGAGGGCGGGCACACCAAGAACCTGTTCCTGAAGGACAAGAAGGACAATTATTTTCTGCTGACGGTCGACGAGGACGCGGTCGTCGACCTGAAGCAGGTACATCACCTTATCGGGGCCGCGAGCCGGGTCTCCTTCGGGCGTCCCGACATGCTGATGGAACTGCTGGGCGTCGCGCCGGGCGCCGTCACCGTCTTCGGCCTGATCAACGATACCGGGGGTCGGGTGAAGGTCGTGCTCGACGAAGACCTGATGAAAAACGCGACGATCAACGGGCATCCGCTGACCAACGAGGCGACGACTTCCATCGCCGCCGCAGACCTGGCCAGGTTTATCGAAGCGACGGGGCATGAGGCCGTCGTCTTGAAAGTCTCGGCGTGATCTCCAAATTTGGAGTAGAACCAGGGCAATGATGGCTGTGGCCGCCAGCAGACGGCCGAAAGGGCAGAAATGAGCAACGACACTCCGTTCGGAGCGGGCAATTCCTATTCCACCACCGTCAGCTACGGCGACACGCAGCAAGACGTCAGCCTGGCCACGCTGCCTGCGCCGGCGGGCGACCTGATCAAGGACACGACGACGGCCGGCTTCGCCGCCGACGTCATCCAGGAATCGCGGAACCAGCCCGTGCTCGTCGATTTCTGGGCGCCCTGGTGCGGCCCTTGCAAACAGCTCACGCCGGTCCTTGAAAAGGCGGTCCAGGCAGCGGGCGGCAAGGTCAGGCTGGTCAAGATGAACATCGACGAGCACCCGTCCGTGGCCGGCCAGCTCGGCATCCAGTCCATCCCCGCCGTCATCGCCTTCCGCGACGGGCAGCCGGTCGACGGCTTCATGGGCGCCGTGCCGGAAAGCCAGGTGCAAGCCTTCATCGCCAAACTGGGCGGCAAGGACGCCGCCGCCGACATCGCCGCGGCGCTCGAAGAAGCGGCTGACCTGAAGGACGCCGGCGACAGCCAGGGCGCCGCCGCCGTCTACGACGCCGTGCTCCGGCAGGCGCCCGACAACGCCGACGCCATCGGCGGGCTGGCGACGCTGCTTTTCGAGGGCGGCGACGCGGCCGGCGCGGAAGACCTTCTCGCCACCGTCCCGGAACCCTCGAAGGAAGCGCCCACGATCGCCGCCCTGCGTGCGCGCATGGCGCTCGACGCGCAGGCCGAGGCACTGGGCGATCCCGCCGAGCTGGAGCGCCGGGTCGCGGAGAACCCGAAGGATCACCAGGCGCGCTTCGACCTCGCCATGGCGCAGAACGCGCGCGGCGAGCGCATAGCGGCGGCCGACAACCTGCTGGCGATCATCAAGGCGGATCGCGGTTGGAATGACGACGGCGCGCGCACGCAGCTGCTGCAGTTCTTTGAGGCGTGGGGTATGGCCGACGAAGCGACGCTGGCGGCGCGGCGCAAATTGTCGTCGCTGCTTTTCGCCTGAAATCATCCGGCGCGCGGCTCTCTAGGGCCGCGGCGGAAGGCGTAAAAGCCGAAGGAGGAAAATGCAGGCCGGAAACGCGCATTATCGACTGGAGACGGACCTGCCTTCGAGCGTTCCGGTCTTTCCGCTCGAAGCCGCCCTGCTTCTGCCCGGCGGACGCCTGCCGCTCAACATCTTCGAGCCCCGCTACCTGCAGATGCTGGACGACGCGCTGGCGGGCGACCGGCTGATCGGCATGATCCAGCCGGGCCTCGACGGCGCCTGCAAGGCCAACGGCGAGCCGGAGCTGTGCGACGTGGGCTGCCTTGGCCGCATCGTCTCGCTGGCCGAGACCGGCGACGGGCGATACCTCATTGCCCTGCAAGGCGTCTGCCGGTTCCGCGTGGTGAAGGAGATGGCGGTGAAGTCGCCTTTCCGGCAATGCCGGATCGCCCCCTTTCTGGCCGACCTCGCGGAGGATTCGACGGCCGCAAACATCGACCGCCCGGCCTTGCTGAAGACGTTCCGTGCCTATCTCCAGGCCAACGAGCTGGACGCGGACTGGGAAAGCGTCAGCCGTGCCGACAATATGATGCTGGTGAACGCCCTTTCGATGATGGCGCCTTACGGGCCGGCGGAAAAGCAGGCGCTGCTGGAAGCGCCGGACCTCAAGTCGCGCGCCGAGACGCTGGTGGCGATCACCGAGATGCTGCTGGCGCGCGAAGCGGACGATTTCGGCTCCAGCCTGCAATAGGCGTTTCTGGGACGCGCGGTCCTGCAGGGGTTTCAAGGGCTTGGAGTGCGCCGCGACCTTCCGGGTTCGTTTCGTAGGCTTTAATCATTACTCTTCACGCATCTGGACTCGGAAGCTGCTTCCGTGTTCGCAAGACATGTGGAGGAAGCGCCATGACGGAACAGGACGAGAAAAAGGTCGATCCGAAAATGCTGGAGCTGCTTGCCTGCCCGCTGACCAAGGGGCCGCTCACCTGGGACGCGGAACGCGGCGAGCTGGTCTCGAAGCTTGCCCGTCTCGCCTATCCGGTGCGGGACGGGATTCCGATCATGCTTCCCTCGGAGGCCAGGCGCCTCGAAGAGGAAGGCTGAGGCGAGGGCTTTGCAGGCCGGGTCATCGAGAGGTGGCCGGCCTGGCTAGAGCATTTTGCAGCCAGACGGAATCGTCTGGCGTCGCACAAATGCGGCTAAAACAAAGAGATAGAGCGGTTCCGCCGTTTCAGTAAATACCAGAACCGCTCTAGGATCATTGGAAGTTGCGGCCCTTCGGCATCACCTCCCGCGCCTTTTGTGCCATGATCTCCCGATCGGAGAAGTCGTTGCGAGAAGCGGCAGGCCGAGGGCTGCCCGCCTTGCCGTCCCCGGCGTCCGAAGGCTGCTGCAAGACGGCCAGCCAGGACGACAGATCCTCCATTGTCTCGGCAATGATATGGACGACGCTGGACGCCGATTGCAGCTTGCCGGTGACGCGGATGAATTTCGATCCCATGATGGTGGGGAGAAGCCGCGCGAAGTCACGCTGCCAGACGACGATGTTGGCGATCGCCGCCTCGTCCTCCAGGGTGAGGAAGATGGCGTTGCCCTTGCCGGGGCGCTGGCGCACCAGCACAAGGCCCGCCACCGAAACCCGGCGGCCGTTGTCGATCGCGGCCAATCTTGTGTTCGGCGTGACGCCGGTCCGGTTCAACCGTTCCCGCAGGAATGAAACCGGGTGCGCCTTCAGCGACAGGCCGAGCGCGCGGTAATCGTGCAGGACATGCTCGCCGAGCGGCATGACGGGGAGCTTTGTTTCAGGCTCCAGATCCCGCAGCCGGATGTCTGCCCGATCGAACAGCGGCAATGTCTCGGCGGCGCTCCTGCCGTCAAGCGCCCTGACCGCCCAGAGCGCGGCGCGGCGATCGAGGCCGACGGAGCGGAAAGCGTCGGCGTTGGCCAGGCACTCGATCTCCCTCACGTCGAGGCCCGAGCGCAGCCAGACGTCGCGGACGGAAGCGTAGCCGGCGCCGCGCCGCGTGACGAACGCCTCCATGCGGTCCCTGGAAAGGCCCTTGACCTGGTTGAAGCCGAGCCGTACCGCCCGCATGGACCTTATCACCGACCGCATCTCGACATGGCGCGCGGCGATGCGCGCCGGATCGAACCGGCCGGGGACAAGGGCGCAGTCCCAATCCGAATGGTTGATGTCGGCAGGCTTGACCTCGATGCCGTGATCCTGCGCGTCGCGGATGAGCTGGGCCGGGGCATAGAAGCCCATCGGCTGCGAGTTCAGGATCGCGGCGCAGAACACGTCGGGATAGAAGGTCTTGAACCAGCAGGAGGCATAGACGAGCAGCGCGAAGGACGCGGCGTGGCTTTCGGGGAAGCCGTAATCGCCGAAGCCTTCGATCTGGCTGAAACAGCGCTTGGCGAATTCCTCTTCGTAGCCGTTCTTGACCATGCCGTTGATGAAATCCTGCCGATGGCCGTCGATCGTGCCGTTGCGGCGGAAGGTGGCCATCGAGCGGCGCAACTGGTCGGCCTTGCCGGGCGCAAAGCCAGCGGCGTCGATGGCGATCTTCATCGCCTGTTCCTGGAACAGCGGCACGCCACGGGTCCTTTTCAGGATCGCCTCAAGCACCGGGCTCGGGTAGTCGACCTTCTCCAGCCCCATGCGGCGACGCAGGTAGGGATGCACCATGTCGCCCTGGATGGGGCCGGGCCGGACGATGGCGACCTCGATGACGAGGTCGTAGAACTCGCGTGGCTGCAAACGCGGCAGCATCGACATCTGGGCGCGCGATTCGATCTGGAAGACGCCCAGCGTGTCGGCCCGGCAGATCATATCATAGACGCGGGAATCTTCCTTTTTCATTGTCGCCAGCGTGATCGGCCGGCCATGATCGTCGCGTACGCGATAATGGTCTTCCAGAAGCGTGAAGGCGCGCTTCATGCACGACAGCATGCCGAGCGCCAGCACGTCGACCTTGAGCAGACCGACGGCGTCGAGATCGTCCTTGTCCCATTCCACCATCTTGCGCTCGGGCATGGCGGTTTTCATGATCGGCACGATCTCGTCGAGCCGGTCCTTGGTGATGACGAAGCCGCCGACGTGCTGCGACAGGTGGCGCGGGCACTCGCTTGCCATGAGTTCGTTGGCGCGGTCGATGACATGGCGGGAAATTGCCTGCTTGAGGTCGAGGCCGCCGGCCTTTGCTTCCGTTTCACCGAGCGTCGACGACCGCTGCCCCCAGATAGAGCCGGAAAGCGCGCTGCGCGCATCCTCGGAAAGGCCCATCGCCTTGCCGACCTCGCGCAACGCCGAGCGGCCGCGATAGGAGATGACGGCCGCCGCCAGCGCCGTGCGCTTCTCGCTGTATTTCCCGTAGATGTAGGCGATGATCTTGTCGCGATGCTCGTGCTCGAAATCGACGTCGATGTCGGGCGGCTCGTCGCGCTCGATCGAGATGAAACGCTCCAGCAACAGATCCACGCCCATGAGGACAGGGTCCACCGCAGTGACGCCAAGGCAGAAACAGACGACGGAATTGGCCGCCGATCCGCGTCCCTGGCACAGCACGTCCGCCTCTTCGCGAGCGTAGCGGACGAGGTCGTTCACGGTGAGGAAGTAGCGCGCGTATTTTTTCTCGGCGATGAGCGCCAGTTCCTGTGGGATGAGTTTCAAGACCTTGTCCGGGATGCCTTCCGGATAGCGACGATGCGCGCCTTCCCAGGTCAGCCGCTCCAGCTCGGTCTGCGGGTCGACGCCTTCCTCGGTCGTCTCCTCGGGATAGTTGTGCTGAAGCTCATTGAACGAAAACTTCAGCTCGGAGGCAAAGCGCAATGTCTCGGCCAGCGCCTGTGGGTGGCGCTGAAACAGGCGCGCCATTTCGGCCGGCGGCTTGAGATGCCGTTCCGCATTCGCCTCCAGGGCGAAACCAGCCTCGACGACCGTCTTGTTGAGCCGGATGGCGGTCAGCACGTCCTGCAGCGGCCGGCGCTCGGAGGCGTGATAAAGCACGTCGTTGATGGCCATCAGCGGCATGGTCGAGGCTTCGGCCAGAGCTGCCGCCGTCTCCAGCCTGAACCTGTCGTCGCCGTGATAGGCAGGCGCGACCGCGAGGCGGACGGCACCCGCGAAACGATGCCTGAGGCCGCGCAGCAGAGCGAGGGTCTCTTCCTCGCCGGTGGCAAGATCGGGCAGCACCGCCAGCGACATGCGGTCGCCCCACTCCCAGAGGTCGCCGCGCCTGAGCAGCGTTTTGCCCTTTTCGGTCTCGTCGCGCAGATTGGCCTGCGTTAGCATGCGGCACAGATAGCCCCAGCCGGCGCGGTCCCGCGGATAGGCGAGGATGTCGGGCGTGCCGTCCGAGAAGACGAGGCGGCAGCCGGGATGATAGGGCAGTTGGAACGGCCCGAAGGATCTTGCCGGGTCGTCCTTGTCCTCGATCCGGACGAATTGCGAGGCGCTCCAGGCGCGCACCGTGCCGGCGACCGTGTTGCGGTCGGCCAGTCCCATGCCGGCATGGCCGTAAAGGCAGGCGGCGACGACCAGTTCCTCCGGCCGCGAGGCGCCGCGCAGGAAGGAGAAATTCGACTGCGCGCCGAACTCGATGTACCCCGGCTCGGCCGGCGTATTGCGGGGCGGCTCCGGCTTCATGCGAAAACCCCGTGCAGGAACCAGCGCGGCGGTTCCTCCGACAAACCGTAAAGGCCCTGCCGGTAAAGCCAGTAGCGCCGTCCCTCGGCATCCTCGACGCGGAAATAATCGCGGGTGCGTTGCGCCGCGCTTTCCCCGGCTGCCTGCTTTCGGCCCGCTTCGCAAGCCTCGCCCGTCTCGTCCTGCTTTCTTTCGACGGGAGGAGTCTCCAGCCACCATTCGGAGCCGATGCGCTCCGGCCCTTCGGCGCGGACGACAGGATAGTGCGCGCGCCGCCAGCGGAAATTCAAGAGCGGCCCTTCCGGTATCCCGGTCATGACCTCGATGGGCTCGGGCCGCTTGAACAGGCGCAGGGGCCGTTCGGCCGTGGCCGGGCTTTCGGCTTCCCGTGCGGACGTTGCGGCCGGAGCCTCGGCGTAGGGCGAAAAGGCGACCGCCCGTTCAGGCAGATGGCTGGCGACGGGAACCGGCTTGCGGACGGCGTTGCGGCCGAAACGGGCGCAGACACGGTCGGCGAACAGCGCGAGGCGGTCCTCATCGTCGCGGCGATCCTCGCCGAGGTCGGTCTGGCGCATGTCGAGCGGCGCGACCGACGGCACCGTCAGCCGGACCAGGTCGAAGCCGCAGCCGGCGTCGAGACCGTCGCCGAGCGTGGCGAGCCGTTCATGGAAGAGCTTCGCCATCCGGTCCGGCGCGCGCGCCGGCCGCGACAGGCCGACGGAAAGCCGGGCGACCAGACCGTCGACCCGGAACAGGAAGAGCCGCAGGGCGAGCGCGCCGGCGCCGCGCCGTTCCAGCGCTTCCTCGAGCGCGCCGGCGAGCGTCAGCACGACGCGCTCGATGTCCTCCACCGTCATGATGGGTTCGGCCAGCCGGCGCTCGGCCGAGAGTTCCGGCACCGGCAGGCGCGGCGACAGCGCCTCGTCGATCAGGCCGAGGGCCTGGTCGAGCCGCAGGACGATTTCCCGGCCGAAGCGGCGGACCAGCGGTGCGCGGGGTGCGGCCATGACGGCCTCGACCGTGCGCAGGCCGACGCTGTCGAGCGCCGTGCAGGTCGCGGCAGCGAGGCGCAGCGCAGCCGGCGGCAGCGGCGCGAGCCAGCCGGCCGCCGCGCCCTCCGGCACCACGGCATCGCCGTGAAAGCGGGCGACGGCCCAGGCCGCGCCGGCGGTGTCGGCGACGGCCGCGCGTGCCTCGATGCCCTGTTCGGGGAAGCGGCGCAGCATGTCGGCGACAAGAGCCTGCTCGCCGCCGAACAGATGGCTGCATCCCGTGATGTCGAGGAAAAGACCGTCGGCGCCGTCCAGCGCCACCAGCGGCGTATAACGGTCGCACCAGTCGGCGAGGCTTTCCAGCAACCGGCGGTCGGCTTGCGCGTCTGCCTCGACGATCTCGACAGAGGGGTGCATGGCGCGCGCGTCGGCGACGCCCATGCCGCGCTTCAGCCTCAGCGCTTCGGCGCGGCGGTCGAGCGCGGCGACGATCTGCGTGTTGCCGTCACGCCTGCTCACCAGCAGCGGCGGGAAACCGGAAGCGGCCGTATGCCATGCGCGGCCCAGCCGGCGGCGCCATATCCGGTCGGTGCCGAGGCGTGGAAACCACAGCGACAGGATCCTGCGGCCTGCCGGAAGGGCCGGCGTCGTGGTGTTCAGGGGAGCGATGTCCAAATGTGCGTTCATCGGCATTCCATTCCAGAATGAAGCGCGCCGGCGGCGCCATGCGATTCTTGTCCAGGGTGACGGCGAAGGCCGGCGGGCCGATCGAGCCGGCAAGCGGCCGGCCGAGAATGCGCCGCGTCCCGGCCGGCGCGGGCTCCACGGCGAAGCGCAGCGGCGCGGCGGTCGCCTGGCGATCGGCCGACTGACGGATGAGGAAGACGGGCCTGCCGGCCTCGGCGGCGCGGCGATGCAGCCGCCGCGTCGCCGTGAAGTCGAGCTGGCGCGGATTGCCGGCCAGTTCGAGGACGACGGCAGCGAGTTCCTTGAGCGCCGCCGCCTGTTCGGCGATCCACAGCGCATCGCCGGGCTTCGGCGCTTCGGCGAGCAGGAGCTCTTCCGGCGCGATGCCGAACAGCCGCGAAAGTCCATGTGCATAGGGCAGGCCGGCCTCGGCGAAGAAGCCGGACGCGCCGATCCACAGGACCTGCCGCCGCGGCGTTTTCTTCAACAGCAGGCTCGCCAGCGCCAGCACGAAGCCGCCGACGGCGCCGGCGTCGCGCATATGCGGGCCGTGGATTTCGGTCAGGGCCGCTTTCGGGATTCCATTGCCAAGGGCCGTGTCCAGCGCCGCCACGCCCGTCTCCACCACGCCGTCCGGGCTCGGCGGGTGGCCATTATGGCGCAGCAGAACGGCTTCCTCCCCCGGCGCGTCCAGGCGCTCGGGAAGGCTTCCCTCGATCCTCGCGATTTCACGGCGCAGGGCAAAAACGGTTTCCCTCGCCACGGCGCTGCTCACCATGACGTTCTGTTCTCTGCAAGTTTGTTCCTGTTATGTTCTTATGGATTCCAGAGAGCCGGAAAAGAGTCAAGCGGGACGGGAAAAGAATTTATTCCTCTTTGCGTGGAGCATGTCGGACGAAGAACCGCCTTGGTTTGCCGTCAGCGCTGCAAAAGCCTATATGCCGCGGGACTGAAGGACGAAGAATGGCCCGCATCTACAAAACCCGCACCTGGCATGGCGAATTGTCCCCCTCGCTGGAGGAACTGGAGTTCCTGGCGCTGGAGGCCTACGCGCACCTGCCGGAGGATTTCCGCACCCTCACCGGCGAGATCGTGATCCAGGTGGCGGAGTTCCCGACGGAAGAGATCATGGACGACCTTTCGCTGGAAACGCCGTTCGACCTGCTCGGCCTGTTCGAGGGGCGCGGCATCGCCGAGCGCTGGAACCCGGCGACCGGCGAGGGGCCGAACCGCATCACGCTCTACCGCCGCGCCATTCTCGACTACTGGTCAGAGAACGAGGAAACGCTGGGCGATATCGTCACCCATGTGCTGATCCACGAGATCGGCCACCATTTCGGCCTGTCGGACGACGACATGGAAAAAATCGAGGAAGCGGCGGAGTAGGGCGGTTTCCGGGACCTGTCACGGAATGGTTTCCGGCATGCGGCCGCTCTTGCTCCCTTGGCCGGAATGACGGTATGGCGAGCGCCTACCAGTCGCTCAATTTGGTCTCGCCGGCCTTGTAGTCCTGGCCCTCGACGTCCTTCACCACGGCCTGCCCGCAGCGCATCATCTTGGCCTTCTTGTCATAGGCGTAGGTGGGCGAGCCGTAGAGGTGCCAGCCCTTGTTCAGCGCCGCCGTCACCTTGTGGCAGAACTTGGCGTCGTCGACTTCGGTGAGGAAGCGGTAGAGTCGCATCGGATCGATCCTGTGGTGAAATCCAAAGCCATCATGCGCCGACGGCGGCCGCCTTCGCCAGCAGTTTTTCGGCCTGGGCGAGATGCAGCCGCTCGACCATTCTTCCGTCCAGCGCGATGACGCCCTTGCTGATGTTTTCCGGCCGGGCGAAGGCGTCGGCGATCGCCCGCGCTTCGGCCAGCGCTTCCGGCGACGGCGAGAAGGCACGGTTCGCCGCTTCGATCTGGGAGGGATGGATCAGCGTCTTGCCGTCGAATCCCATCGCCGCCGCTGCTGCACATTCGCGGGCGAAACCGTCGCCGTCGCGGAAATCGTTGTAGACGCCGTCCAGGAGGTCGAGCCCGCCGGCGCGCGCGGCCAGCACCATCTGCATCAGCCAGGGCAGGAGAAGGCCGCGGTCGGGACCGGGCGCAATGCCCGTATCCTTCACGAGATCATTCGTTCCGGCAACGAAACAAGTCAGGCGCGAGGCTGGATCACGGCCGAGCTCGGCGATCGCGCTGATGTTGATGAGAGCCTTCGGCGTCTCGATCATCGCCCATAGCTGCAGCGCGTCTGGCGCCGGTGCGTCGTCCAGAGCGTCGCCGGCTTCGAGAATGTCGCGGGCAGTCTCCACCTTGGGCAGGATGATGGCGTCGGGCGCGCAGGCGATGGCCGCTGCGAGATCGTCATTGCCCCATTCGCCGGACAATGGGTTGATGCGCACGGCCATCTCGCAACGGCGCGGCCGGGCGGAAAAGACAGCGGCGAGCCTTGCCCGCGCCACCACCTTCTCCTGCGGCGCAACGGCGTCCTCGAGGTCGACGATCACCGCGTCGCAGGCCAGCTGGCCGATCTTGGCCAGCGCCTTCTCGCTGGAGGCGGGCACGTAGAGCACCGAGCGGCGCGGATGATGAGAGGACTGGGTCATCTGGTCTTCTTGCCTTCCGGCGCTGGCCCTTGCAAGAGTGAGTTGGCCAAGAGTTTGTCGCCGCGAATGAATTGCCGTCAGCATTCGCCGCCGGCGGCAGTTTTCTTCTGCGAACGGATGGTCGGCACATGGCCCAATACGACATCGTCATCATCGGCGGCGCGATCGTCGGCTCCGCCACCGCCTATTATTTGCGCAAGGAAGGATTCACCGGCACGATCGCGCTGGTGGAACGGGATCCGCAGTTCAACCATGCGTGCACGACGCTGTCGGCCGCCTCGATCCGCCAGCAGTTCTCGATTCCCGAAAACATCCGGCTGTCGCGGTTCACGCTCGGCCTGTTCCGCCGCCTGAAGGAAGAATTCGGCGCCGAGGCGGATATCGGATTCCGCGAGGGCGGCTACCTGATCCTCGCCTCGGAGGACGGGTTGCCGGCGCTCGCCACCAATCACGCCGTGCAGGTGACCGAGGGGGCGGACATCGTGCTGGAGGACCGCGGGCTGCTCGAACAGCGCTTCGCCTGGCTGTCCGGCGAAGGGATCGCCGCCGGCGCCTACGGCGTCAGCGGCGAAGGCTGGTTCGACGCCCATGCCTATCTCCAGCTTTTCCGCCGGGCGCTGCGGACCATGCGGGTGGACATGATGACGGCCTCCGTCACCGGTATCGAGCGGGAGGGCAACCGCGTCACCGCCGTGACGCTGGACGACGGGAGCGCGGGAGGCCGCACGCTTCGGGCCGGCACGGTCGTCAACGCCGCCGGCGCCGGCGCGGGCAGGGTGGCGGCGCTCGCCGGGCTCGACCTGCCGGTCGAGCCGCGCAAGCGCACGGTCTTCGTCTTCGAGGCGCGCGACCGTTTCGCCGACATGCCGCTGCTGGTGGACCCCAGCGGCATCTATGTGCGGCCGGAAGGCTCCGTCTACATCACCGGCGGCGCTGAGGAGGAAGAGGGCGAAAGCGCCGCCGATCCGGCCGATTTCGAGCCGCGCTGGGACCTGTTCGAGGAGATCATCTGGCCGACCCTCGCCATGCGCATTCCCGCCTTCGAGGCGATCAGGATGACGCGCGCCTGGGCCGGCCACTACGACTACAACACGCTGGACCAGAACGCCGTCATCGGCCCGCATCCCGAAGTGACGAATTTCCTCTTCGCCAACGGCTTCTCCGGCCACGGCCTGCAGCAGGCGCCGGCCGTCGGCAAGGCGCTGGCGGAACTGGTCGTGCATGGCGGCTACCGTACGATCGACTGCTCGGCCTTCGGTTACGAGCGGGTGGCCGAGGGCAGGCCGTTCCGCGAACTGAACGTGATTTGAAGCCGGTCTGCCCCTCGGAGGAGGAAGCTGGCCGGCGCGTGGTCCTTTGCTATCGCTCCGGATGTCGAAGTTCGAAAAGCCAAGCGCTTGGCTTTTCGTCCGCCGCGCGGACCGCGCTTCTCACCCCTTGCACTCTTCCTCGAACCGTCCCACATTGGGGCCGTGTTCAACCAATTGAAAGGAGGTGATCCGATGTCGAGTGATTTCGTTTTCCAGAGCGTGGTCCCGGCGGATCGCCTTCACGGAGAGCAGTCTCTCCGCTGAAGTGCGTGAAGCGCGGCGCTTGAGCCTCGGATGATTCCGAGGCTCGTGCCACGGGCCGCGTACTGGACGAAAGACACGGGAAGGCCGCCTGCTTCGATAAGAAGCGGCGGTCTTTTCGTTTGGGCGTTATGGCGGGTTACTGCGTGAGCGCGAGCCGCTCGGTGTTGGCGATGATGCTCTGGAAAGCCTGGTTGAGCTCTTCGCCCGTCGAGACGTCGAAAAAGTGTTTCATGCTGCTCGACTTGTCGGTCGACGAACAGTTCTTCAGCACGTCGCGTGCGGCGCTGGCCTCGTCGGAAGGAAGCGCGAATCCGATGGTGAAGACCTCGATGCCGTCGCTCTTCATGTTGTCGCAGATGCGTTCCGCATTGCCGCGCGCCAGGCCGCCCTGGCCGTTGTTGTTCGTGCCGCTGACGCCGGCATAGACGGTGTTGAACTCGCCGTCGGTCATCAGGATGGCGACCTTGGATATCTTTTTGGAGTTCGTGTCCGAAGGGCCGTCGCCTAGGTCTGCGGACCGGATCGCGGAACGCCAGCGCGGCGACAGCATGTAATATGTCCACTGCACCCCGATGGCGCCGCCGGTATAGCCATTGGCGCTGAAATCATCGATCGAATCGAGCAGCGCCGCGGAATCCGCCGTCAGCGGTATGATTTTAGCGTCTGGGCACTTGTTCATGCCCTGTCCGCTCAGCCGGTTGTCGCGATTGACGAGTGCATAATACTGCTTGCCCGATTTGTCGGTGCGCACCGTATCGGGTCCGTCGGCCGTGAAATCCGCCTTTCCGTCGCGCGTTTTGCGCTCGGTGGCGCAGGCGTCGGAATTCGGGAACGCCGAGGAAACGACGGACGTATATTGGCCGAAGGACGGAAGCGTCGTCTTGCCCGTCTTCGCCACCAGCAAGGAACTGCCGGCAACGGGCGGCAGGTCGGACGACGAGGAGGTCTCGGCGTAGGTCATCTTGCCGAGCGCGCCGACATTGACCCCCGACGCATAGGGGACGATGGCGACGCGAACCCTCGGATTCTTCGGATCCTGGCCGTCCAGCATGGTCCTGACGGCATTTTCCGCTGCGGTCTTGAGGTCGCCGATCTTGTCGGTCTTGCGGGTCTTTTGCATCGATCCGGTCAGGTCGAGCATCATGGCGACCTCGATCTGCTTGTCCGAATAGATCGCGGCGCTGGTGTTCGTGACGCGCTTGGTCTTGTCCATGCCGAACAGCGGGAAGAACAGATCGACGTCGACATGGGCGGCCGCTTCCACCGTCCTGGCGGTCTGATCCACCGTCAATCGATCGAGCGTGATGCGGTCTGGGGTAAGGATGCCGCCGCTGCTGTTGGCGGATAGGAACGCCTTGACCACCTTTTCAGCATCCGCGGGCCGGATGATGCCGGTCGTCAGGTCGCGCGCGGTGGACGTCACCGCGGCGTCGACCGCGCCGCGCAGGGCCGTCCTGGCGTTGTAGAGTTGCACCGTGTCCACGCCGAAGCCCACCGCCGCCGCCAGCGTCGCGACGACCACGCCGAACATCAGCGCGAAATTGCCGCCGCGATCCTGCATGAAACGCTTCGCCGCGTGCCCGATCGAAACCCCCGAATACCGCATATCCTGCCTCCGCACCTTGTCGCGATCCGCGATCGCCGTCAGGCGCCGTGCAGGAAAGAGGCCGGTATCGTGGGCCGCGGGCAGCGGCCGGCTGGCAAGCCCGTCAAGTCATTGTTTTTGCTATTGGATGCGATCGGATATGGTAAACCGGTCGTAAACCTTCCTTGCAGGGACGGTAGACGTTTACGAGTTGCTTACCATGCCGGGGGCGATGCGCCCGGCGAAGTGGCCCAGCTGTCCCGTTCGGATACAGTCCGCATGTCCCGAAAAGGGGCGCCGCGCCAGCTGGATCGTGGGGGGTAGGCAAGAGGACGGCTGGACGATTGCGTCCGGTGAAAGCCGGGTCAGAAGTCGCTGGTCAGCCCCTTCACTTCCCAGTCGCCGTAGCGGCCGGGCTCGTTGCCGCCGCGCCCGCCGATTTCCCGGGGCAACGAGGCCTCGCGCCTGCGATATTCCGCCCGCCGTTTCTCGGCTTCCGCCAGCGCGCGCTCGGCCGCTGGACTTAGCGCCTTGCGTGCAGGCGTCTCGGGGACGGGAGACCTGTCGTCGTCTGTGTCGCTCATCTCGATGCCTGTGGATTGAATCGCCGCATTCCGTTTCCCATCATATAATCGAACCGCGGCCGGGATCGACCCCTGCGGCAGAGGAGACCGGACTTTGAACACGTTGCGCACCGCCATGCTTCTGGCCGTCATGACGGCCCTGTTCATGGGCGTCGGCTACCTGCTCGGCGGTTCGGGCGGCATGATGATCGCGCTGGTCATCGCCGCCGGCACCAATCTGTTCTCCTACTGGAACGCCGACAAGATGGTTCTGGCCATGAACCGCGCTGTCCAGGTCGACGAGAAGACCGCGCCGGACTATTTTTCCGTCGTGCGCGATCTCGCGCAGCGCGCCGGCCTGCCGATGCCGCGCGTCTACCTGATCGACAATCCGCAGCCGAACGCCTTCGCCACCGGGCGCAATCCCGAGCATGCGGCGGTCGCCGCCACGACCGGCCTTCTGCAGCGGCTGTCGCACGAGGAGGTGGCGGGCGTGATGGCGCACGAGCTTGCTCATGTGCAGCATCGCGACACGCTGACCATGACGATCATCGCCACGCTCGCCGGTGCCATCTCCATGCTCGGCAATTTCGCCTTCTTCCTCGGCGGCAACCGCAACAACAACGGCGCGGGCGTGCTCGGCGTGCTGGTGGCGATGATCGTGGCGCCTTTCGCGGCGATGATCGTGCAGATGGCGGTATCGCGCACGCGCGAATACGCCGCCGACAGGCGCGGCGCCGAGATCACCGGCCGGCCGCTGTGGCTCGCCTCCGCGCTGGCCAAGATCGCGAGCGGCGCCGAGGCGATCCGCAACCCCGACGCCGAGCGCAATCCGGCGACCGCGCATCTCTTCATCATCAACCCGCTGCATGGCGAGCGCATGGATTCGCTCTTCTCCACGCATCCGGCGACGGAAAACCGCATCGCCGCGCTGAAGGAAATGGCCGACGAAATGAGCCGCACTGGCGCGACGGTGGCGCGGCGTTCGGATTCTACGCCGAAGGCACCCACCGGCCGGCCGCAGGCCGATGATGGCAGCATGTCCGGACCATGGGGCAAGGTGGACGGGTCGAACGCCGAGACGGAAGAGACCGCCGGGCCGGCCGGCCCGAAGCCCAATCCCTGGGGCCGCAACCCCACCGGCCCGAAAGGGCCGTGGTCCTAGATTTTCAGCGTCCTGCCTCGCTCCACCCAAGGCCAAGGCAATCGAACAAAGCGCCGTACCCCCACCCCTGACCCCTCCCCCTTGAGGGGAGGGGTCAGGGGTGGGGGTATCTGCTGCCGCAGATATGTGATCGCTTTGTTTGCTGGAGAAGGCATCTCCCCGCACACCAAGTCCGCCCCTTGAAGGGAAGGGCTGGCGCAGGAGCGGCGTGTTGACGCCGCTTGTCCCTCGACAACCAGCGCATCGCATGACAAGTGCGGTGCGATGAAGCAAGTCAAAGCCAAGACTCCCGCGAACGCCCCCGCCATCCCCGGCCTGGCCGCCCGCAAGGCGGCGGCGCGGCTGCTTGCGGCGGTGGTGGATGCGCGTACCCCGCTCGACGGACTGACCGACAACGAGCACGGCCATCCGCAATACAGGGCGCTCGACGCCCGCGACCGCGCGCTGGTGCGCGCCATCCTCGCCACCGCGCTGCGTCATCGTATGACCATCGCGACGCTGCTGGCGCGCCGGCTGGACAAGCCGCTGCCGCCGAACGCCACCGCGCTCGGCCATATCCTGCATGTCGCGGCGGCGCAGATCCTGTTCCTCGACGTGCCCGACAGCGCTGCCGTCGATCTCGCCGTCACGCACGCCAAGGAAGACCCGCGAACGGCCCGCTTCGCCGGGCTCGTCAATGCCGTGCTGCGCGCCTTGACCCGCTCGGGCAAGGGTGAGTTGGACCCCGCGCTCGCGGCGACGCTCGATGCGCCGGACTGGTTCATCGAACGACTGGCGCACGCCTATGGCAACCGGGAGGCACGGGCGATCCTCGCCATGCACCGGCTGGAGGCGCCGGTCGATTTTTCGGTCAAGGGCGACCCTGCCGGATGGGTTGAACGCCTCGGCGGCATCGTGCTTCCGATCGGCTCGGTGCGGGTGGAAAAACTCGCCGGCCCGGTCACCGACCTTGCCGGATTCGGCGCCGGCGAGTGGTGGGTGCAGGACGCCGCCGCCGCCCTGCCGGCGAAGCTGATGGGCGACGTTTCCGGCCTGCGGGTCGCCGACCTGTGCGCCGCTCCCGGCGGCAAGACGGCGCAGCTCGTGCTCGCGGGCGCCGATGTCACGGCGGTCGACCTGTCGAAAAGCCGGCTGACCCGGCTAAGGCAGAATCTCGACCGGCTCGGCCTCGAAGCGGAAACCGTGCAGGCCGATTTGCTGGCTTTCGAGCCCGACCGGCCTTTCGACGCCGTCCTGCTGGACGCGCCCTGCTCCTCGACCGGCACCGTGCGCCGCCATCCCGACGTACCGTGGACGAAGTCGCCGGCCGACATCGCCAGGCTGGCCGACGTGCAGAAGCGGCTGCTGGCGCGCGCCGTCACGCTGGTCCGTCCCGGCGGCCGGATCGTCTTTTCCAACTGTTCGCTCGATCCGCAGGAGGGAGAGGATCTGGTCGATGCCTTCCTCGCCGAAGCTTCCGGCATCGCCGTCGATCCGATCCGTCCCGACGAGACGCCCGGCATCGGGCCGTTCGTGACGGAACGAGGCTGGCTGCGCACCACGCCGACCGGGCTCGATCTCGGGCGGCCGCAGATATCCGGCCTCGACGGGTTCTTCGCCGCGCGGTTCCGCAGAGAGGGTTAGACTGTTCGGGGTGCTTTCCAGCGCGGCCGCCTGTTTCTACAAGCTGTGGTCAAGCGCGGATTCGCCTTCGCACAAGTGGTTGCATCATTTACTCTTGCCGGTCGGCGGGAGTGTCAGGAGGACAGTTGAACATCGCGGACGGCAGCACGGCGCATCTGTGGGCGCTGGCCGCGCGGGAGCTCTGGCGCAGGACGCGCCGGCGCCTGCGCGCCGGCCCCGTCTATCGCTGGCGCTATTCCGGCCGCACGCCGGAGCGCGTGCTGATCGCCCCGCCCGATCTCCGGCTCGCCGACCCGCAGATCGCCCAGGAAATCTACTACGGGCGCTTTCCGCTTTCGGGCCATCTGGTCGAGACCGGCGGCCAATCGCCCTTCCAGGTCGAGGTCGCCGAGCGCGGCTGGCTGAAAAGCCTGCACGGCTTCCGCTGGCTGCGCCATATGCGCGCTGCCGGCAGCGAGCTGGCCGCCGCCAACGCCCGCGCCCTCGTCTCGGACTGGATCGCGCTGCACGGCAACCATATCGCCGGCGTCGCCTGGGAACCAGGCACGACCGCCAAGCGCATCATCTCATGGCTGCAGCATTCCTCGGTCGTCCTCCAGGGCGCCGAGTTTCCCTTCTATCGCGCCTATCTGAAGTCGCTGGCGGTGCAGATCCGTTACCTGCGTTCGGTCGCACGCGAGATGCCGGACGGCAAGGACAGGCTGCGGGCGCGGGTGGCGCTGACCTTCTCCGCGCTGTCGCTGCCGGCGTCGGCCTCGGCGCTGCGCGCGGCGACCCGCAACCTGGCGGAGGAACTCGACCATCAGATCCTGCCCGACGGCGGCCACATCTCGCGCAACCCGCTGGCCGTGCTCGAGATCCTCGCCGACCTGCTGCCGCTGCGCCAGACCTACGCCAACCAGGCCGAGCATCCGCCGGCGGCGCTGATGGGCGCCATCGACCGGATGCTTCCGGCGCTGCGCTTCTTCCGCCACCAGGATGGCGCGCTGGCGCGCTTCAACGGCATGGGGGCCACCATCCACGACCGCATCGCCGCCGTGCTGCGCCATGACGACACGGTCGGCCAGCCGCTGCTGCACGCGCCGCACTCCGGCTACGAGCGGCTGTCCATCGGCAACGTCACGGTCATCGCCGATACCGGCCTGCCGCCGCCGGTCGACGTGTCCGACCAGGCCCACGCCGGCTGCCTGTCCTTCGAACTGTCGTCCGGGCGCCAGCACTTCGTCGTCAATGCGGGGGTCGACACCTATGGAGGGGCGGAATTCCGGCCGCTGGCGCGCGCCACGGCGGCGCATTCCACCGCCACGGTCAACGACACGTCCTCGGCGCGATTCACCCATTCGCTGCGCGTCGGCGACCTGATCGGCGCGCCGCTGACCGGCGGGCCGCGCCATGTGCCATGTCGGCGGCTCGAAGAACCCGGCAGCCAGGGTTTCGTCGCCAGCCATGACGGCTACGCCAACCGCTTCGGCATCGTGCACGAGCGCGAGCTTGTCCTGTCCGCTGGCGGCAACCTGCTGAGTGGGTGCGACCGCTTCCTTGGCATGGACGGCGGGCGGGTCGGCGACACCGGCAGCGACCTCGTCGCGGTGCGCTTCCATCTCCACCCGGATGTCAGCCTGTTCAGCGATGAGCAGGGTTATCTGGTTCTGACCGCCGAAGGCGGCGATGCCTGGACATTCAGGTCGGACATCGAACCGCAGATCGAGGAATCGATCTATTTCGCCGGTCTTACCGGGCCGCGCCGGACATGCCAGATCGTGCTGGCCTTCAAGGCGTCGCAGATCGGCGAAGTGCACTGGCAGATGGCGCGGGGGTAGCTGTCTTCGCTGCATCCCTGCCTGTCGACGGCGTTGGCGCCGGATGCCGGTTTGATTCCCCTCCCTGCTGTGCTAGGGCGCGGCGATCCCTTCCTCCAGCCGCAGAAAGGCCGCCGCCGATGGCCGTCGCCTCCAAGAACATCCCCGCTCCCGATCTGGTGCCGGTGCGTCGCGCGCTGTTGTCGGTGTTCGACAAGACGGGCCTGGTCGAGCTTGCCCGCGCGCTGGCGGCGCGGGGCGTCGAGCTGGTCTCCACCGGCGGCTCGGCCAAGGCGATCGCGGAGGCGGGCCTCGCGGTACGGGACGTCTCGGACCTGACCGGCTTTCCCGAGATCATGGACGGGCGCGTCAAGACGCTGCATCCGTCCGTGCACGGTGCGCTGCTCGGCATCCGCGACGATGCGGAGCACCAGGACGCCATGCGCGCGCACGGCATCGAGCCGATCGACCTGGTGGTGGTGAACCTCTATCCGTTCGAGGACGTGCGCTGGTCCGGTGCCGGCTATGCCGCGACGGTAGAGAACATCGACATCGGCGGGCCGGCGATGATCCGCGCCTCGGCCAAGAACCATGCCTATGTCGCCACCGTGACCGATCCGGACGACTACGCGCCCCTGCTCAACGCGCTGGAGATGAATCTCGGCTCGCTGTCGCTGGACTTCCGCAAGAAGCTGGCGGCCAAGGCCTTCGCCCGCACCGCCGCTTACGACGCCGCGATCTCCGGCTGGTTCGCCGAGACGCTGGAGATCGAGCACCCGACCTGGCGCGCCTTCGGCGGCAGGCTGGAGACGGTGATGCGCTACGGCGAGAACCCGCACCAGCAGGCCGGCTTCTATGTCACCGGCGAGAAGCGGCCGGGCGTGGCGAGCGCGCGGCAGTTGCAGGGCAAACAGCTTTCCTACAACAACATCAACGACACCGACGCCGCCTTCGAACTGGCCGGGGAGTTCGACCCGGCGCGCGGGCCGGCGGTGGCGATCATCAAGCACGCCAATCCCTGCGGCGTCGCCGAAGGGGCGACCCTGAAGGACGCCTATCTCAAGGCGCTGGCCTGCGACCCGGTGTCGGCCTTCGGCGGCATCGTCGCGCTCAACAGCCTGCTCGACGCCGAGGCGGCGGAGGAGATCGTCAAGACCTTCACCGAGGTCATCATCGCGCCGCAGGTCTCGGACGAGGCGGCAGCCATCGTGGCGGCGAAGAAGAACCTGCGCCTGCTGGTGGCCGGCGGCCTGCCCGATCCGCGCACGGCGGCGGCGATGGTGAAGTCGGTGGCCGGCGGCCTCCTGGTGCAGGGCCGCGACAGTGCCGTGGTCGACGATCTCGACCTCAGGGTGGTGACCAAGCGCGCGCCGAGCGACGCGGAACTGGCCGATCTGAAATTCGCCTTCCGGGTGGCCAAGCACGTCAAGTCCAACGCCATCGTCTATGCGAAGGACCGCGCTACGGTCGGCATCGGCGCAGGCCAGATGAGCCGCGTCGATTCCTCGCGCATCGCGGCGCGCAAGGCTGAGGACGCGGCGCAGGCGGCGGGCCTGCCGGAATCGCTGGCGAAGGGGTCTGTCGTTGCTTCGGACGCCTTCTTCCCGTTCGCGGACGGCCTGCTGGCGGCGGTGGAGGCCGGTGCGACGGCCGTGATCCAGCCGGGCGGTTCGGTGAATGACAAGGATGTGATCGAAGCGGCCGACGACAACGGCATCGCGATGGTGTTCACTGGCGTGCGTCATTTCAGGCATTGAATGCGATTCCCCCTCCCCCTTGAGAGGAGGGTGGCCAGCCGAAGGCTGGTCGGGAGGGGTCGCCAATCGTAAGCTCGACCTGAGGATTGCGTCGGAGCGGTTGAGGTAACCCCTCCCGCCTCGCTTCGCTCGGCAGCCTCCCATCAAGGGGGAGGGGAACCTCGCGGCTTGTCCGCCGGATAGGGCGTTCCCGCCAGAATCCACAAGCCCGCGCCGAGGAACAGAATAATCATCGCCATGCCGAGTCGCGGCGAGCCGGACAGCGTCGTGACGGTGGCGACGAGGAAGGGGGCGGCGAAGCTGGTGGCGCGGCCGGCCAGCGCGTAGATGCCGAAATAGCGGCCCGATTCCTCCGGCGTCACCGAGCGCGCCATATAGGAGCGCGACGAGGCCTGCACCGGGCCGAAGGCCAGTCCGACGAGCAGGCCGTAGAGGATGTAGGCCTTTTCGGCAGCCGTGCCGAACAGGCCGCCGGTATCGACAGTCGGCAGTTGAATTAAGCCGAGCAGCGTGAATCCCGGCCCCGTCGAAACGATGCCGACCGTAGCGACGGCCAGCATCACCAGCGAGATCACCACGATCATTTTGGAACCGAGCGCCGTATCCAGCCGCGCCGCCACCCAGCAGCCGAGGATGGCGACCACGTTGAGGATGATGCCGTAGACGCCGATCTCGGTGATCGACCAGCCGAACATGGCCGCCGCGAAGGCGCCGCCGAGCGACAGCAGCGCGTTGACGCCGTCCTGGTAGATCATGCGGGCGATGAGGAAGCGGAAGATGCCGGCGCGGCGGCGCACTTCAGACAGCGTGGTCTTCAGTTCCGCCAGCCCTTCGCGCACCGCAGGCGCGACCGGCATCCCCTTCGCGGCATCGGGCGTGAAGAAGAACATCGGCAGGATGAAGACGAAGTACCACAGCGCCGAGAGCGGCCCGGTGGCGCGCGCGTCCTCGCCGAGCTTCGGATCCAACCCGAACAGCGGCGTCGCGCCGACGATCGTCTTGCCCGTCTCGGGCGAGCCGGCGAGCAGCGCGACGACGAAGATCAGCGCGATCATGCCGCCGAGATAGCCGAGCCCCCAGGCGATGTTGGAGACATGGCCGATCTCGTCCTTGGGCACCAGCCGCGGCATCATGGAATCGTTGAAGACGGTGGAGAATTCCGCCGCCACCGAAGCGAGCGAGAAGGCGAGCACGACCAGCCAGAGGTTCGAGCCGGGCGCGGCGAACCACAGCGTCGTCAGCGCGCCGATCTGGACGACGGCGAAGAAGCCGATCCACGGTTTTCGAGGGCCGGTCTGGTCGGCGATCGAGCCGAGCACCGGTGACAGGATGGCGATGACGAAGCCGGCGGCGGCCAACCCGTAGCCCCACACGGCCTGCCCCGTGGCCGGATCGCTGGTCAGGCGCGAGACGAAATAGGGGCCGAAGATGAAGGTGGTGACGACGGTGAAGAAGGGCTGCGCCGCCCAGTCGAACAGCATCCAGCCCCAGATGCCGCGCCGGTTGCCGCGCTGAACGGTGATGTCGGTCATCTCTCCTCCATCGCCGCCCCGCTTGCGGCACCGTCATGTCTCCCATGTTTTTGCGAGGGGTGCAAAGGCGTTTCCCTGCCTTTTGAGGCGGCGGGGCGATCGCATATGGAAGTCGCCCCCACTCCGTCTTGCTTCGCAAGCTACCGTTCCCAAGCTCGACGGGGAGAGGAATGCCGCCCGCAAGGCCGATCTTTGGGGAAAGATAGTGCACAGCTTCGCGTTCCCGGCGGCCAAGGTTTGCCCGCCAGGTTATGAAAGCCTGCGCCGTTCAGGCGCGAATGCCGGATCCGGCGAAGCGCCGGTTTTTCCTTAGGACGTGTCGGGTGCGGCCGGTGGCGCCGCGTGACAGGCTGCCCGCTCGGCAGGCATGCGCTGATTGGCTTCCGGGCCGGTCGCGCCGGGAAGCGCGAACCGCTGTGCAAGCATGGCACACAGCAAAAGCGCCAGCGCACGCAGGCGCCCGGCAAGGTGCGCCGCGTCGCCGGCAGATTCCAGCGCATCAGGGATCGGTGCGCCTGGCGGCATGCCGATGAGGAACGCCCGGGCCTCGGCTTCGCCGTAGCTCAGAATGCCGAGCACCTGTTGGCGGCGATGGACGGGAGCGCAGGCGGCAAGGTCGGCCAGGTCGGCGAGCGCGAACAGCAGCGCCACGATGCGCTCCAGCACATCGCCGCTCCAGTTTGCGTCCCGGTTAGCCATTCTATCCTCCGTTCGGGCGGACGAAGTATGGGAGAGGTTTTTGGAGTGTGGAGAGTATTTTGCGGGTGGGACACGATCTTTCCTCCGAGGCAGGGCGCGCTCGCACAGGACGATGCATCCCCTCCCCTACCCCCCACACAAGGGGAAAGGGACTTTGCGTCGGTGACGATGTGGAGACATCGGCCTTTTAGACGAAACGGCGACGTCCGACTCTCCCTCCCCCTTGTGGAGAGGGGAAGGGGCGCGATGGTCGAAAATTCCGTCTAACCCTTGCCCTCAAGGAGAGAGGAAGGCCCTCATACCGCCAAATCCCCCATCAGCCCGGCCGCCACCGAAAGACGCGACACGGTGAGGTCGCCGCCTTCGGTCAGCGTCTGCAGCCGCTCGCGGATGCGTGCGACCCGCTCGCCGCCTGCTTCGAGCCAGCTTGCCACCGGGTCGTCGGCCTTGGCGTGGGCCGTGAGCGCCGCCACGGCGATGCCGCGCCGGGCGGCGGCGATGGTGTCGGTGGCGCGCGACAGGGCGAGCTGGTCGTAATAGTCGGATGCCGTGATCGAGCGCGCCGCCTCCTCGATGCGCGGGATGCGGAAGGCGTCCGAGACGGCGGAATAGGCCCTCGCGGTCGCGACGATCTCGGCGTCCGACTGGCGCGCGGCGAGCGCGATGTCAGGCACTATCTCGGCAAGTTCCGTCAGCGCCAGCCGCTCCGCCAGCTTCTCGGGCGTGCCGCCCTTGAACAGGCCGTGCCGCCGCTCCTCGACGCGCTCGCGCGAATAGGCCGGCAGCAGCGAAACCAGTTTCGGCTCCAGCGCCTTGCGCGCCTCCTGCAAGCTGGCGATACGCTCGGCGAGCGGCGCAGCACTTGTGTCGTTCTTCAGATACCAGCCGCTGACGACGAAGATAAGCCGGCTCACCATCTGATAGAGGTCGAGCTGGATCTGGCCGTCGATATGGTTGTCGAGCGCGTCGATCTCACGATAGAGCGCCGGCAGCGCGAAGCCGTCGCGGATGAGCGCGAAGGTGCGCACCACGTCGGCGGCGCTGCGCTCCGTGGATTCCATCAGCCGGTTGACGAAGGACGGCCCGCCGCGGTTGACGAGATCGTTGGCGATGACGCGGGCTATGATCTCGCGACGCAGCCGGTGGCCGTGGATTTCGCCGGCGTATTTCTTCTCCATGCGGTCGGGGAAATAGCCCATCAGGTCGCGGTCGAAATGCGCCTCGTCCGGCACGTCGGAAGCGACGATGTCGGAGAACAGCACGATCTTGGCGTAGGCCAGAAGCACGCCGAGTTCGGCCCTGGTCAGCGGTTCGCCGCGTGCCTCGCGTTCAGCAAGGGCTGCCGCTGACGGCAGGTTCTCGACCGCCCGGTCGAGCAGGCCGCGCGCCTCCAGCGCGGCCATGAAGCGGCCCTGGTAGGCGATGTCGGCCAGCCCGCGCTTGCGCGCCAGCGACAGCGCCAGCGTCTGCTCGTAGTTGTTCGCCAGCACGAGCCGGCTGACCTCATCGGTCATCTCCGCAAGCAGCTTGTTGCGCGCCGGCCTGGCAAGCGTTCCCTTGCGCATGGCGGCGGCCAGCGCGATCTTGATGTTGACCTCCACGTCCGAGCAATTGACGCCGCCGGAATTGTCGATGGCGTCGGAATTGCAGCGGCCGCCGGCCAGGCCGAATTCGATGCGGCCGCGCTGGGTGACGCCGAGATTGGCGCCTTCGCCGATCACCTTGGCGCGGACCTCGCCGGCGTTGACGCGGATAGGATCGTTGGCGCGGTCGCCGGCATCCTGGTTGCTCTCGCTCGAAGCTTTCACATAGGTGCCGATGCCGCCGAACCACAGAAGGTCGACCGGCGCCTTGAGGATGGCGTTCATGATCTCGGCCGGCGTGGCGACGGTCTTTTCCAGCCCGATCGCGCTTGCCGCCTGAGGTGAAAGCGTGATCGCCTTCTGCGCCCGCGAGACGATGATGCCGCCTTCCGACAGCTTGGTCTTGTCGTAGTCCTGCCAGGAGGAGCGCGGCAGGGCGAAGAGGCGCTTGCGCTCCGCCATCGAGGCGGCCGGATCGGGGTCCGGATCGATGAAGATGTCGCGGTGGTCGAAGGCGGCGACAAGGCGCGTGTGGTCGGACAGCATCATGCCGTTGCCGAACACGTCGCCCGACATGTCGCCGACGCCGACTGCGGTGAAGGCGGAGGTCTGGATGTCGCGGTTCATCTCGCGGAAATGCCGCTTCACCGCCTCCCAGCCACCCTTGGCGGTGATGCCCATCTTCTTGTGGTCGTAGCCGGCCGAGCCGCCGGACGCGAAGGCGTCGTCCAGCCAGAAGTCGTGCGCCTGGCTGATGGCGTTGGCCGTGTCGGAGAAGGTCGCGGTGCCCTTGTCGGCGGCGACGACGAAATAGGGGTCGTCGCCGTCGCGGCGCACCACGCCTTCGGGCGGAATGACATGGTCCACACCGATATTGTCGGTGATGGAGAGCAGGCTCGACACATAGTTGATATAGGCGGCGCGGCCGGCCTCGAAGACCGCGTCGCGGGTGCCGCCGGCGGGAAGCTTCTTGGGATAGAAGCCGCCCTTGGCGCCGACCGGCACGATGACGGCGTTCTTGACCTGCTGCGCCTTGACCAGGCCCAGCACCTCGGTGCGGTAGTCGGCGGCGCGGTCCGACCAGCGCAGGCCGCCGCGCGCCACCGGGCCGAAGCGCAGATGGACGCCCTCGACTTCCGAGCCATAGACGAAGATCTCGCGCCAGGGTTTCGGCTCGGGCAAGCCGTCCACGGCACGCGAATCGAGCTTGATGGCCAGCGACTGGCCTTTTTCCTTCTTGCCCTCGACGAAATGGTTGGTCCTGAGCGAGGCGTCGATCAGATTGAGGTAGCGGCGGATGATGGTGTCGTCGTCGATGGAGGGCACCTCTTCCAGCGCATCCTTGATCTTGGCCTTGAGGTGTTTGGCGGTGACCGCGCCCTCGCCTTCGGCATCGGGGCCGAGCCGCGCGACGAACAGCGCATGCAGGCCGCGCGCGATGTCGGGATAGCGGTTCAGCGCCGCGGCGATCGCCTCCTGGCTCTGCGGAATGCCGGCTTGCTGCAGGTAACGGCCATAGGCGCGCAGCACCAGCACCTCGCCCGACCACAGGCCGGCGGTCTGGGCAAGGCCATTGTAGAGATCGTTGTCGATGTCGCCGCGCCAGACGGCGAGGAAGGCGTCCTCGAACAGTGCGCCGCCGTCCTCCAGCGCGATCGGGCCGCCATAGACGTTCTCCAGCTCCATGTCGTGGATGAACACCTTGTCTGGCCCGTCCTCGCCGACCTCGAAGGTCCGTTCGGAGATGACGCGGAAGCCGATGTTCTCCAGCATCGGCACGCGCCGCGACAGCGCCACCGGCGCGCCGTGGTGGTAGATCTTCAGCGCCGCCTGGTTCGGCTGCTGGTCCCGGTGGCGGTAATAACCGATGGCAATGGGATTGTCGGCGCTGATCGTGGCGATGGGCCCGGCATCGACCAGCGCCTCGGCGGCGGTGAAGGAATCGCGATAGCTTTCAGGCAGCCGCGCCGCGATGGCGCGCAGGGAGGCGTCCGCGCCGGACGCTTCCGCCGCTTCCGCCAGCGCGTCGTCCCAGGTACGCACGATATCGCGGATCGCCGCCTCGATCGCGGCGGGCTCGACCTTCGGCGTCTTGCCGCCGGAGCGGCCGATGATGAAATGGACGCGGGCCAGGCCGCCTTCCGGGAAAGCCGGATAGTAAGCCGACAAACGACCGTCGAAGACGGTCTTCAGATAGGCGCCGACCTTCTCGCGCACGACTGAATCATAGCGGTCGCGCGGGACGAAGACGATGACGGAGACGAAGCGGTCGAACTGGTCGGCCCTGACGAGGGCGCGCACGCGCGGGCGCTCCGACAGGGCCAGGATCGCCTCGGCATGCTTGCGCAGAATCGGCACCGGCACCTGGAACAGCTCGTCGCGCGGATAGCTCTCCAGGACGTTGATCAGCGCCTTGCCGGAATGGTCGTGCGGGTTGAAGCCGGACTTGGCGATGACCGTCTCGGCCTTCATGCGCAGATAGGGGATCTTCATGACCGAGCGCGTGTAGGCCGTCGAGGTGAACAGGCCGACGATGCGCAGTTCGCCTGACAGCACCCCCTTGGCCGTGTAGGTCTTGACGCCGATATAATCGAGATAGATGCGCCGGTGGACGACCGACTTGGCATTGGCCTTGGTGACGATCAGCGGTTCCGGCCCGTGCAGGAAAGCGCGGATCTCGGGCGTCGTCGTCACCGCCTCGGTGCCGCGCCTGAGCACCAGCACGTCTGGATCGGCGAGGATGCCGAGGCCGGGACCGTCGTCGCGCTCCAGCTCACCGCTCTTTTCCGAGCCGGTATATTTGAACTCGCGCATGCCGAGGAAGGTGAAATTGTCGTCGCGCAGCCATTCCAGGAAAGCGATGGCCTCGGCCACGCTCTTCTTGTCGAGGGGCACGGGCTGGTAGCGGAATTCCGAAATGGCCTGATCGAGCCGCGCCAGCATCGGCTTCCAGTCCGACGTGGCGGCGCGGACCTGCGACAACGTCTTTTTCAGGCGCTCTTCCAGCATCGCCGCCTGCTCGACGGAAAGGCGCGGGACATGGACGTGGACCACGCTCAGCCGGTCATGCGCATCGCTTTCCTTCAAGGCGCCGCCGTCGCCGAGGATTTCGACCACGCCTGCCTTGTCGTGGCGCACCGCCAGCACCGGATGGGTCACCAGCGTCGGCTCGCCCGCGACTTCGGTGACGTCGCCGAGGATCGAATCGAACAGGAACGGCATGTTGTCGTTGACGACGGTGATGACGGTGAGGGGCCGTCCCTCCCGCGAGACGCCGGAATCGGCGTCGATGGCGACGACGCTTTCGCCTTTCCTGTGGCGGGCGACGGCGCGGCCGGCGCGTTCGGCAGCCTTCCTGAGGTCCGCTGCGTCATAGGCGGCGACGTCTTCGGCAGGCGCGCGGCCCAGCAGATGCTCGGCAAGCCCGGCCGGCCCCTCGCCGGCCCTGGCAGGCGCGCCTGCGCCAGCGGTTTTCTTCGGCTTGGCTGCGGATTTCAGGCTGGCCATGGCGCAAATTCCCTCCCGTCCTCATGCTTTTGACGCATGGTAGCCAGATGATCCGGATTTTGCGACCGTGGTTTGACGGCAGACGAAGAAAAATAACGATTGAATTTTCCGCCTTTCAGGCCGCCATCGCCAACCGGGAGAAGTAACATGGCCGAAAAGATCACCGCGCTCGACCTGCCGGCAGCCGAGTTGAGCGATGCCACGAAAGCCTATTTCGCCAAATGCGAGGAAAAGCTCGGCCTGGTGCCGAACGTGCTTCTCTCCTACGCCTTCGACGAGAAGAAGCTGCGCGCCTTCACCGACACCTACAACGACCTGATGCTGGGCGACTCCGGCCTCTCCAAGCTGGAGCGGGAAATGATTGCGGTCGCCGTGTCGTCGATCAACCATTGCTATTATTGCCTGACCGCGCATGGCGCGGCCGTGCGGCAATTGTCCGGCGATCCGGCGTTCGGCGAGATGATGGTGATGAACTGGCGTGCGGCGGCGCTGTCGCCGCGTCAAACGGCGATGCTGGAATTCGCCTGTAAGCTGACCGAGCAGCCGGCCAAGATGGTCGAGGCCGACCGCCAGGCCCTGCGCGATGCCGGTTTCTCCGACCGCGACATCTGGGACATCGCCGCCACCGCCGCCTTCTTCAACATGTCGAACCGATTGGCCGCCGCCATCGACATGCGGCCGAACGACGAGTATCACGCGATGGCGCGCTAGCACCGGCGCTGCCGGCTGGATCAGCCGTTACGCGGTAGGCCGTCCCGGGCCGAGCGCGGCGACCGGCACCTGCCGGTGGCAGGCTACGCCTGGCGCGGTCCTGTAAGGATCGGGGAATCAGTTTCCGCCATCGCCGGGCCAGTGCTACTTGCGTTGCACAATTGCCTGAGTACATGACTGTGATGTCATGAAGCCAGGTCCTCTTGTCATCCTCGTCATCGATGAGAACCGCATCCGCGCCGCGATCATCGAGGCGGGGTTGCGGGAGGCAGGTCACGAGGATGTGACTGTCGTGCATGATGTCGCCGGTATCGCGCGGCGCATCGCCGAGATCGGGCCGGATGTCATCTTCATCGATCTGGAGAACCCGAACCGTGACATGCTGGAGAGCATGTTCCAACTCTCGCGCGCGGTGAAGCGCCCGATCGCGATGTTCGTCGACCGGGCTGATACGGCGTCGATCGAGGCCGCGGTCGACGCGGGCGTGTCGGCCTATGTGGTCGACGGCCTGCGCAAGGAGCGCGTGAAGCCGATCCTCCAGATGGCGATCAGTCGGTTCAATGCTTTCTCGCGCATGGCGCGCGAGCTGGAGGAAGCAAAGGGCGAGCTCGAGAACCGCAAGATCGTCGATCGCGCCAAGGGCATTCTGATGAAATCGCGCGGGCTTTCGGAGGACGAGGCCTATGCGCTGCTGCGCAAGACCGCGATGAACCAGAACCGGAAGCTGGCCGACGTGGCGCAGAGCCTGGTGACGGCGGCCGACCTGATTGGGCCGGGGGGACTCTGAGATGGCTGAACACGAGATCAGCGCCGGCTTCATACCGCTGTTCGACAGTGCCGTTCTGGTGACGGCCCGCGAGATGGGCTTCGCGGCGCGCGAGGGGATCGACCTCAAGCTCTCGCGCGAGACGTCCTGGGCGAACATCCGCGATCGCATCGCGACCGGCCATTTCGATGTCGCGCACATGCTGGGGCCGATGCCGCTGGCCGGCAATCTGGGGATCGCTCCGCTGGCGTCGGATACGATCGTGCCCTTTTCCCTCGGCCTCGGCGGCAATTGCGTCACCGTCTCCAACGCTGTGTGGGCCGGGATGGCCGGGCATGGCGCGCTGCCCGACCTCGATCCCTCGCGCAACGGACGCGCCCTGCGTGCCCTGATCCGGGCGCGCGGCGCGGCCGGCAGGAGCCCTCTCCGCTTCGCGGTGACGCATCCGCATTCAGGTCACAATTACGAACTGCGCTACTGGCTGGCCGGCTGTGGAATCGACCCGTCGTGGGACATCGAGGTCGTCATCGTGCCGCCTCCCTTCATGCCGGACGCGCTGGCGGCGGAACAGATCGACGGTTATTGCGCCGGCGAGCCCTGGAACAGCGTTTCGGTGGTCGCGGGAACCGGACAGATCGCGACCGTCAGGGCCGCGATCTGGCGTAACGGCCCGGAGAAGGTGCTGGGCGTCCGCAAGGCCTGGGCGGAGCGAAGGCCGCAGGCACTGTCCGCGCTGCTGCGCGCACTTCACCATGCGGCGCGCTGGTGCCAGGACCCGGCAAACCATGCCGAGCTCACCGCGTTGATGAGCCAGCCCGCGTTCCTCGGCCAGCCCGTAGCAATCCAGACGCGCGCTCTGACCGGCCGCCTGGAGGTGGGCGGCGGCGTCGAGTGCGGGGCCGACGATTTCTTCCTGCCGTTCGACAAGGCGGCCAACTTTCCCTGGAAAAGCCACGCGCTGTGGTTCTACACGCAGATGGTGCGCTGGGGCGATGTCGCGCATTGCGCCGCCAACGCGCGGATCGCGCTCGACTGCTACCGCCCCGACCTCTACCGCCTGGCGCTCAAGCCGCTCGGTGTCGCCCTGCCCGGAGCCAATGCCAAGGTCGAGGGCGCGCTGACGGTTTCCACGCCGGTCGGCTCCGCAGGCGCCAGCCTGATGCTGGGGCCGGACGGCTTCTTCGACGGACGCATCTTCGATCCGGACGCGCTCGATGCCTATATCGCGGCGCAGGCATCGGACCTCTCCTCGCAGTGATCATATTTGCGCCAGCTATCGTCCGCTGCATAGGAATTGTGCAGCGCAGCACGTGAATCTGCCGCCACGCCGATCACGGCAATCAGCAATCCGAAGGCCGGCTGTTTTCCTAACCGTATGTTTCCATGAGATAATTCAAGAAAGCATGCAACTGGCACGCATCATGCTTGGATAAAGGCGAGGCCGGAAGGCCACGTAATCGGCGTCCAAGGACGGGCGCCTCCCAAGGCAAAGCTGCCGATCAGACGCCGCGACCCCGCACGGGCGAGCGCTTCTGGCCGGCAGCTTTTCTTTTTGTAGCCAACCGTTCGGCCTGGTGCCGGCCCCATCTGGAGAACGACATGAGCGACACGATCGATCCGAAGTCCAGCTTCAGCACTCCGCGCCGCGGCTTCCTGAAAGGCGCGGCCGCCGGGCTGATGGGTCCGGCGAAGCTGTCGCCGGTCACCGCCTAGGCGACGAGGGAGAAGCAGCGCATGAAGGAAAAGCTCGTCATTGTCGGGAACGGCATGGCCCCGGGCCGAATGCTCGAACATCTTCTGGAGGCCGTGCCCGAACGCTACCAGGTCACGATCTTCAACGCCGAACCGCGCGTCAACTACGACCGCATCATGCTGTCGCCGGTGCTGTCGGGCGAGAAGGCGTTCGAGGAGATCGTCATCCACGGCGACGGCTGGTACATCAGACACGGCATCGTGCTCTACAAGGGGCACAAGATCGTGTCCATCGACCGCGAGGCGAAGACTGTCACCTCCGACAGGGGCGTGACGGAACCCTACGACAGGCTTGTGATCGCCACCGGCTCGGTGCCCTTCATAATCCCGGTACCCGGCAAGGATCTGCCGGGCGTGCTCTCCTACCGCGACCTCGACGACGTCAGCGCCATGCTGCTCGCCGCGCAGTCGCGCGACCGGGCGGTGGTGATCGGTGGCGGCCTGCTCGGCCTCGAAGCCGCAGCCGGCCTGAAGGAACGCGGCATGGAGGTGACGGTGCTACACGTCATGCCGACGCTGATGGAGCGCCAGCTCGATCCGGCCGCAGGCTATCTGCTGCAGAAGGCGGTCGAGGAACGCGGTATCGCCGTCAGGGCCAAGGCAAACACCAGGGCGATCGTCGGCGACGGCAGGGTCGAAGGCGTCGAACTCGACACCGGCGAGGTCATTCCCGCCTCGCTGGTGGTCATGGCCGTCGGCATAAGGCCGAACGTCTGGCTGGCCAAGGAGGCCGGGCTTGAGGTCAATCGCGGCATCGTCACCGACGACCGGATGCAGACGTCCGATCCCGACATCTTCGCGCTCGGCGAATGCGTCGAGGTCGGCGGTCATGTCTACGGCCTGGTCGCCCCGCTCTACGAGATGGCGCGCGTGCTGGCGGCGAGGCTCGCGGACCGCGAGGACAGGCGTTTCGTCCATTCCGACACGCCCACGAAGCTGAAGGTCACCGGTATCGACCTCTATTCGACCGGCGATTTCGCCGACGGCGATGACCGCGAGGAGATCGTCCTGCGCGACGCCTCGGCCGGCATCTACAGGCGCGTCATCCTGCAGGACAACAGGATCATCGGCACCGTGCTGTTCGGAGAGACGGGAGATGGCGCCTGGTTCAACGACCTGAAGAAGAAGGCGACCGACATCTCGGAGATGCGCGACACGCTGATCTTCGGCCAGGCCTTCCAGGGGAGCGCCTCCCCGGACCCTCTGGCCGCCGTTGCGGTGCTGGCGGATGATGCGGAAATCTGCGGCTGCAACGGCGTTTGCAAGGGAAAGATCGTCTCGGCCATCGCCGAAAAGGGCCTGACGTCGCTGGACGAAGTGCGCGCCCACACCAAGGCTTCCGCTTCCTGCGGCACCTGCACCGGCCTGGTCGAACAGCTCATGGCGCTGACGCTTGGCGACAATTATAATCCGGCCGCCGCGCAGCCTGTGTGTTCCTGCACCGATCTCGGCCATGACGACGTGCGCCGCTTGATCAGGGCCAAGAGACTGAAGACCATCCCGGCCGTCATGCAGGAGCTTGAGTGGAAGACCTCATGCGGTTGCGCCAAGTGCCGTCCCGCGCTCAACTACTATCTCGTCTGCGACTGGCCGGACGAATATGCCGACGACTACCAGTCGCGCTTCATCAACGAGCGCGTCCACGCGAACATCCAGAAGGACGGCACCTATTCGGTGGTGCCGCGCATGTGGGGCGGGGTGACCTCCGCCGCCGAACTGCGCGCCATCGCCGACGTGGTCGACAAGTTCGAAATCCCGACGGTGAAGGTCACCGGGGGCCAGCGCATCGACATGCTGGGCATCAGGAAGGAGGATTTGCCGGCGGTGTGGGCCGATCTCGGCAAGGCCGGCTTCGTCTCCGGTCACGCCTATGCCAAGGGATTGAGAACCGTCAAGACCTGCGTCGGCGCCGACTGGTGCCGCTTCGGCACGCAGGATTCGACCGGCCTCGGCATCCGGATCGAGAAATTCATGTGGGGATCTTGGACGCCGGCCAAGGTCAAGATGGCCGTCTCCGGCTGCCCGCGCAATTGCGCCGAGGCCACCTGCAAGGATGTCGGCGTGGTCTGCGTCGATTCCGGCTACGAGATCCATTTCGCGGGCGCGGCCGGGCTCGACATCAAGGGCACGGAAGTGCTCGGGCTGGTCAGGACCGAGGACGAGGCGCTGGAGGCGATCGTGGCGCTGGTCCAGATGTACCGCGAGCAGGCGCGCTATCTCGATCGCATCTACAAATGGGCCAAGCGGGTCGGCCTCGACGAGATCCGGCGTCAGATCATGGCCGATCCTGAACGCCGCAGGGCCTATTTCGATCGCTTCGTCTTTTCGCAGCAATTCGCGCAAGTCGATCCCTGGTCGGAGCGCGTCTCGGGCCAGGACAAGCATGAGTTCCGGCCGATGGCGGTTGCCGACTTCCAACAGGCCGCGGAGTGAAGAAGATGATCTGGTTCGACATCGGCACCATCGACGACGTCCCCCGGCGCGGCGCACGCTGCGTCGCCACGCCGCAAGGCAGGATCGGCGTCTTCCGTACCCAGAACAACCGCATCTTCGCCATGGAGGATCATTGTCCGCACAAGGGCGGCCCGCTCAGCCAGGGCATTGTCCACGGCGCGTCCGTGACCTGCCCGCTGCACAACTGGGTGATTTCGCTCGAAACCGGCACGGCACTCGGCGCCGACGAGGGCTCGGTGAAGACCATTCCCGTCAAGGTCGAGGATGGCCGCATCTCGCTCGCGCTCGCATCCACGCTTCTTGCCGCGGAATGATTGCGTGCAGCCATGAAAGGCTCTAGGCCGGCAGCCGGAACAAGGACGACCTGCCCCTATTGCGGGGTCGGCTGCGGCGTGCTGGCGACAGCGGCGCAAGACGGAACGGTTTCCGTCCGCGGCGATCCCGACCACCCGGCAAATTTCGGCAAGCTCTGCTCGAAGGGATCGGCGCTCGGCGAGACGCTCGGACCGGACGGCAGGCTGCTCGTTCCGGAGATCGGCGGACGGGCGGCGTCCTGGGACGAGGCGCTCGACCTGGTCGCGGACAGATTCTGCGAGACCATCGCCGCGCACGGTCCGGATTCGGTCGCCTTCTACGTTTCCGGGCAGTTGCTGACGGAGGACTATTACGTCGCCAACAAGCTGATGAAGGGTTTTATCGGTTCGGGCAACATCGACACCAACTCCCGTCTCTGCATGGCGTCGTCGGTCGCCGGCCATCGGCGCGCCTTCGGTGAAGACATCGTGCCGGGCATCTACGAGGATTTCGAGCAGGCCGACCTTGTCGTGCTGACCGGCTCCAACACCGCCTGGTGCCATCCCATCCTTTACCAGCGGATGCTGGCCGCGCGGGCGCGCCGCGGCACCAGGATCGTGGTCGTCGATCCGCGCCGCACGGCGACCGCCGAGGACTGCGACCTTCATCTGGCGATCGCCCCGGGAGCGGACGTTCTGCTTTTCAATGGCCTCCTGGCGCATATGGCGCGCACTGGCGCGGTGGATCAGGCTTTCGTCGCCGCGCGCACGAACGGCTTCCCCGACGCGCTTTCTGCCGCGCTGGCCGATGCCGCCTCCGTCGAGGACGTGGCCTGGCGCTGCGGCATCGGCCGGGACGAGCTGCACGCCTTCTACGAGCTGTTCGCCGCCACCGAGCGCACGGTCACGGTCTACAGCCAGGGCGTCAATCAATCGTCGCACGGCACCGACAAGGTCAACGCCATCATCAACTGCCATCTGGCGACGGGCCGCATCGGCCGACCCGGCATGGGGCCGTTCTCGCTCACCGGCCAGCCCAATGCAATGGGCGGGCGCGAGGTCGGCGGTCTCGCCAATCAGCTTGCAGCGCACATGGGCTTCGACCCGCCGGACGTCGATCGCGTCGCGCGCTTCTGGAATGCGCCCGACATCGCCCGCTCGCCCGGCTTGAAGGCGGTCGAGATGTTCCGCGGCGTGGGCGACGGGAGCATCAAGGCGCTCTGGATCATGGGCACGAACCCGGCCGTGTCGATGCCCGATTCGATGCGCGTGCGCGCCGCCCTGAAGGCTTGCGACTTCGTGGTCGTCTCAGACGTGACGCGCACGGACACGACGCGTTTCGCCGACGTGCTGCTGCCGGCGGCAAGTTGGGGGGAGAAGACTGGGACGGTCACCAATTCCGAGCGGCGCATTTCACGCCAGCGCGCTTTCATGTCGGCGCCGGGCATGGCGAAGGCGGACTGGCGCATCGTCAGCGACGTCGCCGGCCGCATGGGCTTCGGCGCGGCCTTCGATTATGACGGGCCGGCCGCGATCTTCCGCGAGCATGCCGCGCTGTCGGCCTTCGAGAACGACGGCGCGCGGCTGTTCGACATCGGCGCCCTGGCCGACATAACGGACGCCGGCTATGACGATCTGGATCCACGCCGCTGGCCGGCGCGGGAGGCCGCTCCGGCGAGCGGGCGTCTTCCGGAAAACGACCGCTTCCCTACCGCCGACGGGCGCGCGCGCTTCGTCGCCGTGCGGCAGGCCGGCGTCGCCGAGCCGGTCGAGGCCGAAGGCACGATCGCGCTCAACACGGGCCGCCTGCGCGACCACTGGCATACGATGACGCGGACCGGCCGCGTGCCCCGGCTGGCCTCCAACGCGCCCGAGCCCGCGATCGAAATCAACCCGGCGGATGCCGCGCGCAACGGTCTCGCGGAGGGCGACCTCGCCCGGATATCCAGCCGCTACGGCAGCGTGCGCGCAAAAGTCCGGGTGACCGATGCGCAAAAGCCGGGTCAGGCCTTCCTCCCCATGCACTGGAGCGGGCATTTCGCGGCGAATGCGGGCGCCGGACCACTGGCCACGCCAGCAACCGACGCCGTGTCCGGCCAGCCCGAGCTCAAGCATGTTCCCGTCCGTCTCCGGCGCGAGACCGTCGCCTGGGGCGGGGTCTTGATCACGGGACGCGACCTGCGGCCGACCGGCTTCGTGCATTGGAGCCGGCATGCGGTGGACGGCGGCTGGGTCTACGACCTGTGCGGCGCCGAGACGCCGGACCAGGGTGTGCTGCTGTCGCGAAGGCTCATCGAGCCACTCCAGCGCGACAGGCTGGTCGAATATACGGACCGGCGCGGAATGAACTACCGCGTTGCCGTGCTCACCGGGACCGGCGCGCTGTCCGAGGCGTTGCTCGTCGCGCCGCCGAGCCAGTTGCCGCCGCGTGACTGGCTGGTTTCGCTGCTCGGCTCGCGCGCGCCGCTCTCGTCCGCCGACCGGATGGCGCTGCTGTCCGGCCGCCCGCAGACGCCGGCGCCCGCTGCCGGCCGCATCGTCTGCTCCTGCTTCAATGTCGGCGTGAACGAGATCGCCGCGGCGTCGGCGTCCGGGTGCTCCACCGTCGAGCAGATCGGCGCGCGACTCGACGCCGGCACGAACTGCGGCTCTTGCCGCTCCGAGATCAGGAAGCTTCTCGATGAAAACCGTCTCCAGGCAGCCGAGTGAAATCGAGCCGGCGCGGATCGGCGCGCTCTCCGTGTTGCCGGTCTTCCTCGACCTGGCCGGCAAGCGCGCCGTCGTCGCGGGCGGCAGCGACGCCGCGGCCTGGAAGGCCGAGCTGCTCGCCGCGGCGGGTGCCGAGGTTCACGTCCATGCACCGTCCGGCACGCTGTCCTGCGGGATGGCGATCCTTGCAGAAAGCAAGTCGACCGTCTTCCATCAACCGGGCGAATGGACGGTAGCTTGTCTCGCCGGAGCGGCGGTCGCCGTCGCGGATGCACGGGACGACAGCGAGGCGGAGGCGTTCGAGAAGGCGGCGCGTGCTGCCGGCGTGCCGTGCAACGTCATCGACCGCCCGGTCTTCTGTCATTTCCAGTTCGGTTCCGTCGTCAACCGCTCTCCGGTCGTCGTCGGCATCTCGACGTCGGGGGCGGCTCCCATCCTCGGCCAGGCCGTCCGGCGGCGGATCGAGGCGCTGCTACCGGCCGCTTTGGCTTCGTGGGCAGTGCTGGCTGGGCGTCTGCGAGGGCGGGTGATCGCCCGCCTGTCGCCCGGCGCGCAACGGCGCGACTTCTGGGAGCGATTCGTAGACCGCGCCTTCGGCTCCGCGCCGGACGCCTCGTCGGAAGCCGTCCTCGACGATGCGATGGCGGCTGCCGCCCGCGCGAAAGGGCATGGCCATGTGACCTTCGTCGGTGCGGGTCCAGGTGAAGCGGAACTGCTGACGCTGAAGGCGGTGCGCGCGCTGCAGTATGCCGACGTCATCCTGTTCGACGACCTCGTCTCCGGTGATGTCCTCGAACTCGCCCGCCGCGAGGCGAGGCGTATCCCGGTCAGCAGGCGCGCCGGCGGGCCGGGCTGCACGCAACATGCGGTTGACGCCATGATGGTCAGCTTCGCCAGGGCGGGACGGCGCGTCGTGCGGCTCAAACCCGGCGATCCGTTGATCTTCGGCCGCACGGTCGAGGAGATCGCGCAACTGGAGCGGGCAGGCATCGGCTACGACGTCGTTCCAGGCATCACCGTCGGCATCGCGCGCGCAGTCGGAACGAACCAGGATGGCTCCGGTTCTCGACCGACGACATGGTTCTGCTCAGAAAGCGAAAAACCTCACCAGGCTGTCGCCTGTGGAGTTCCGATCGGTGTCGAGCTCAATCTTGACTGACGCCGTCTCGGGATGGCGGTCATGCCATGCCGAGGGCCGCCTTGTAGAGGTCGAGGATCGATTCTTCTTCTTCACGCTCGGCCTGGTCCTTCTTGCGCAGGCGGATGAGCGTGCGGATCGCCTTGGTGTCGAAGCCTGTCCCCTTGGCCTCGGCATAGACCTCCTTGATGTCGTCGGCGATCGTCTTCTTCTCTTCCTCGAGGCGCTCGATGCGCTCGATGAAGGCACGCAGCTGGCCGGCGGCCACAGTCTGACTGGAAGGTTCGGTGATGTCGTCGGCCATGGGTTTCTCCATTTTTCCAGTTCCCGACTCGGGGAATCGTCGCGTCTTGTTCGCGCGGTTCGATGCCCGACCCGGGCGGCCGGGTCAAGCGATGCAAGCGTACCGTCCTTCATTTGCGACGGGCGCCGTCGCTGGCCCATGAAATCGAGAGGAGCGTCTGCTTGACTGCAATTTGAACCGATCTAATTTGCCGCGGAATCCTGATTTTGAGAGAGATTCCGGGTCATGGATGCTTCGAGCGTCAAGGAAATCGCCGTTCGCGGCCGTTGGGCCGTCGCGACGATGTTCTTCATCAACGGCTTCCTGACCGGAAGCTGGGCGCCGCAGATCCCCGTCTTCGTCAGCCGGCTCGACATTTCCAAACTCACGCTGGGGCTGCTGATCCTGCTGTTCGGCATCGGCGCGCTCACCTTCATGCCGCTATCGGGTTACCTGATGTCCCGCTACGGCTCGCGCGCCGTGCTGCGCGGCTTCGCCAGCGTGTGCGTCTTCGGGCTGCTGCTCGTCGCGCTCGCGTCCAACGTCCCGCTGGCGGCCGGCGCCATGTTCCTGTTCGGCGGGCTGATCGGCGGCATGGACGTGGCGATGAACGCCAACGCCGTCGCGGTGGAACGGCAATTGTCGCGCGCGGTGATGTCGTCGTCCCACGGCTTCTGGAGCCTGGGCGGCTTTGCCGGCGGCGGGCTCGGGGGGCTGGCGATCCAGAACTTCGGTCCTGTCGCGCATGCGGCGGGAGTGACGGTGGTGGCGCTCGTCCTGCTGCTGGCGGCGGCGCGGCACCTGATCGTCGAGCGCAAGCCGGCTGCGCAGGAGCATCACGGCTTCGCTCTGCCGCGCAGTGCGGGCGTCTATCTGGTCGGGCTGCTGGCGCTGCTTTCCATGATTCCGGAAGGCGCCATTCTCGACTGGTCGGCACTCTATCTCAGGCAGGAACTCGGCGCCGAACTCGCGACCGCGGGCCTCGCCTTCGCCTTCTTTTCAGGCGCCATGGCGCTGATGCGTTTTGCCGGCGACGGCGTGCGCAACCGGTTCGGGGCGGTGAAGACGCTTCGCCTGTCCAGCCTGATCGCCGCCTGCGGCATGCTGGTGGCGGCGATTTCGCCGTGGTGGGGCCTGGGGTCGGGGCTGGCGATAGCCGCCTTCGCCTTTTGCGGCCTCGGCGTCGCCAATATGGTGCCGATTGCCTTCTCGGCCGGCGGCAATCAGCCGGGCATGGCCTCGGGCACGGGAATGAGCGTCGTCACCACCATGGGCTATTCCGGCATATTGATGGCCCCTTCGGCGATCGGCTTCGCCGCCGAGCATGTCGGCTTTTCGCCCGTCTTCGTGGCGCTGGCCGGTTTCCAGATGGTCGTGTGCCTGATGGCCGGCCTTGCGCATACGGCGGATTTCGCGGCGCAGCCGGCCGAGTAATCGGCCCTTCGAACGCTCAAGAACAAAGGGCGGAGCCGAAGACTCCGCCGCTTTGCCGGTTCTGGCCGCCGGTCAGATCCTGCCCATGAGCATCAGGATGAGGACGACGACGAGGATGAGCCCGACGATGCCGGACGGGCCGTAGCCCCAGGCGCGCGAATAGGGCCAGCTCGGCACCGCGCCGATCAGGATCAGGATCAGGATGATGATGAGAATGGTGCTGAGCGTCATGGAACGTGCCCTCGCTTGGCGTATTGCGATGACATAACAATGCCAAAGGCGGCCCCGGGGGTTCCCGGTGGCGCTTGCCGGCGAACCAATGAACGCCGCGCTCGCCTTGCCCGGGCCTTCCCCGCGCCGTTGCCCACGACAGCGGTTAAAAATCCGAAGGATCAGGCGGATTGCCGCGCCATCGCGACAATTCCCGAGGCGGAATCGGGATTTTCCGGCCGCGGCGGTTTGACATGAGGGGCAAGTTCGACAATGTCTGCCGCAGCCGACTGAAAGCCCTCCCGCAGGAAAAGAGACGTATCATGACTATCCACCAGAACCTGATCGACGGCGAATGGATCGGAGCGAACGCTTCCGACAACGTCAATCCCTCCGACACCAAGGACATCGTCGGCGCCTATGCGCAGGGCAGCGCGGATGACGTGAAGCAGGCGGTCGCGGCGGCGAAGGCCGCCTTCCCGGCGTGGTCGCGCTCCGGTATCCTCGAACGGCACGCGATCCTGAAGAAGGCGTCCGACGAGATCCTCGCGCGCAAGGATGAACTCGGCACGCTGCTGGCCCGCGAGGAGGGCAAGGTGCTGGGCGAAGCGACCGGCGAGGTGATCCGCGCCGCGCAGATCTTCGACTTCTTCGCCGGCGAGACGCTGCGGCTGGCCGGCGAGGTCCTGCCTTCGGCCCGGCCGAACATCGGCGTGGAGATCACCCGCGAGCCGCTCGGCGTGATCGGCATCATCACGCCCTGGAACTTCCCGATCGCGATCCCCGCCTGGAAGATCGCGCCGGCGCTTTGCTACGGCAACACCGTCGTCTTCAAGCCGGCGGACCTGGTGCCGGGCTCGGCCTGGGCGATCGTCGACATCCTGCATCGCGCCGGCCTGCCGAAGGGCGTGCTCAACCTGGTGATGGGGCGCGGCTCTGTCGTGGGGCAGGCGATGCTCGACCATCCCGACATCGCCGGCATTACCTTCACCGGCTCGACCGGCACCGGCAAGCGCGTGGCGCTGGCCTCGATCGAACATAATCGCAAGTTCCAGCTCGAAATGGGCGGCAAGAATCCGATGGTCGTGCTGGACGACGCCGACCTGACCGTCGCCGTCGAGGCGGCGGCCAATTCGGGCTTCTTCTCGACCGGCCAGCGCTGCACCGCTTCCTCGCGGCTGATCGTCACGGACGGCATCCATGACCGTTTCGTCGCGGCGCTGACGGAGAAGCTGAAGACGCTCACCATCGACAATGCGCTGAAGAAGGGGACGCATATCGGTCCGGTCGTGGACGAAAAACAGCTCGGCCAGGACACCGACTATATCGAGATCGGCAGGAAGGAAGGCGCGAAGCTGGCCTTCGGCGGCGAGGTGCTGGAACGCGAGACCCCCGGCTTCTACCTGCAGCCGGCGCTGTTCACCGAAGCGACCAACCAGATGCGCATCTCGCGCGAGGAGATCTTCGGCCCGGTCGCCTCCGTCATCCGCGTCAAGGACTACGACGAGGCGCTTGCGGTGGCCAACGACACGCCCTTCGGCCTGTCGGCCGGCATCGCCACGACCAGCCTCAAGCATGCCACGCATTTCAAGCGCAACTCGGAAGCGGGCATGGTGATGGTCAACCTGCCGACTGCCGGCGTGGATTTCCACGTGCCCTTCGGTGGCCGCAAGGGGTCGTCCTACGGCCCGCGCGAACAGGGTAAATACGCCGCCGAGTTCTTCACCGTGGTGAAAACCGCCTACACGCTGGCGTAAGAAACGGCCGGTCACCCCGAGCCGGGCAGGGCGCCCGGTCGGGGGAAAGCGGCTCCGCCAGGCGGGGCGCCGTCGCGTCGCGATGTTGCGGCTCGAGTGTCGGGAAAAATGGCGTCCACGGCAGGATTCGAACCTGCGACCCCAGGATTCATACCACTTCGGCTTCCGCCGCCGCCCTGGGGCGTTCGTGGTCTGGACTGTCCCTTCGCCGTGGACCCGAAGGCCTTTAGGCGCCGCCCGTCCAGTCTCTACACCTTCCCGTTTCCGGGCTTGGCTCGGGATCGGCTGGCCAGAACGGCTTGAGCTTTCCCCGACTTTGAGCGGATTCACCGCGCCGTTTCCGGGCGCGGTGCCCAATTTCCTAGGAATCCTGTGCTCTATCCGACTGAGCTACGTGGACTTGCGATCCTCTTAGCAAGGAGAGGATGCCGCGTCACCGGATTTTTTGCTCTCTTTTCTCAAGCGGCAAGAGCCGTCTCGGCGAGCCTGACCCAATAGCTGATGCCGTGGGCGATCGCCTCGTCGTCGAAGTCGTAGGCCGGGTGATGAAGGCCGGCGCTGTCGCCGTTGCCGATGAAGATGAAGGCGCCCGGCCGGGCGTTCAGCATGTAGGAGAAGTCCTCGCCGCCCATCAGCGGCGGCATGTCGCGCCGGACATTGCCGTCGCCGGCGATCCCGGCGGCGACGTCGCCGGCGAACACGGTCTCGTCCGCATGGTTGAAGGTGACGGGATAATTGGCGTCGTAATCCACCTCGATGACGGCGCCGAAGGTCGCCGCGACCCCGGCGCAGACGGCGTGGATGCGCTTTTCGGCGTTCTGCGCCACCTCCTGCTTGAGCGTGCGCACCGTACCGGCCAGTTCGGCTGTTTCGGGAATGACGTTATAGGCGTCGCCGGCGTGGAACTTGGTGATCGACACGACCAGTGATTCGATCGGGTCCGTATTGCGCGACGCGATCGCCTGTAAGGCCGTGACCAGGTGCGAGCCGACGACGATGGGGTCGATCGTGACGTGCGGCTGGGCGGCATGGCCGCCACGGCCCTTGATGCGGATGGCGATCTCGGCCGTGGCCGCCATGATGGGGCCAGGCCTGATGGCGAAGTGCCCGACCGGCAGGCCCGGCATGTTGTGCATGCCGAACACCTTATCGATGGCGAAACGATCCATCATGCCGTCCTTCACCATCTCGTTGCCGCCGCCGCCGCCTTCCTCAGCCGGCTGGAAGATCACCGCCACGGAGCCGGCGAAATTGCGGGTCTCAGCAAGGTATTTCGCCGCGCCGAGCAGCATGGCCGTGTGCCCGTCATGGCCGCAGGCGTGCATCTTGCCGGGCGTGGCCGAGGCATAGGGCTTGCCGGTGATCTCGGTGATCGGCAGCGCGTCCATGTCGGCGCGCAGGCCGACGGTGGCGCCGTCGCCCTTACGGCCGCGGATGATGCCGACGACGCCGGTCTTGCCGAGGCCCGTCACCACCTCGTCGCAACCGAATTCCTTCAGCTTCTCGGTCACGAAGGAAGCGGTCTCGAACACATCGAAGTTCAATTCCGGATTGCGGTGCAGGCGGCGGCGCCATTCGGCGACTTCGCCCTGCATCTCGGCCGCGCGGTTGAGAATCGGCATGCTTCGACAATCTCGCTTCTGGGGGGCCGGATCACGGCTCCGGGCCCGCTGGTTCATTTGTGATCGGACCGTGCTTTGCCATTGTGAGGTCACATAGGCTAAATACCAGCGTGACGCCGTGGCCCGACGAGAAGGATTCGAGCCACCTTAAAGGCGGCCCCGCAACGAAATCTTACGGAGGCCGGGGCGGCTACTGCAAGAGCGATTTCGGATCATATGATGAGCCACAGGCTTTCGACCATCTTCCTTGCCGCTGCGTCGGCGCTTGTTTCCCCGCTGGTTCCGGCTCTTTCGACCGCCGCGCACGCCAATCCGACCATGCTGTTCGACCTCGACAGCGGGCGGGTCATCGAGCACGAGGAAGCATTCAAGCGCTGGTATCCGGCCTCGCTGTCCAAGCTGATGACCGCCTATGTCACCTTCCGTGCCATCCAGGCGGGCGACGTCGCGCTCGATTCGCCGATCAAGATGACCAAGCACGCCGCTTCCGAGCCGCCATCGAAGATGGGACTCAAGCCGGGAACGGTGATGCGGCTCGATACGGCGCTGGAGATGATGCTGGTAAAGTCGGCAAACGACATCGCCATGACCATCGCGGAGAATATCGGCGGCTCGCAGGCCGCGTTCGCCGAGCGCATGAACGCCGAGGCCGCGAGGCTCGGCATGACCGGCTCGCATTTCGTCAATCCCAACGGGCTGTTCTCGCCCGAGCAGTACACGACGGCACGGGACCTCGCGCTACTGGTGACGGCGTTGCGGCGCGACTTTCCGCAATACCAGCCGTGGTTCTCCATCGAGGGGCTGGCGTTCGGCAAGCGGACCATCCCCAACTACAATCTGCTGATTGGCCGCTATGCCGGCGCGGACGGCATGAAGACGGGCTTCGTGTGCGCCTCCGGCTTCAACCAGATCGGCTCGGCCACCCGCAACGGCCGTACGCTGGTGGCGGTGGTGCTGGGCGAGAAGAGCGCGATCAGCCGCGCCGAAGCCGCGGCGCGCCTGCTCGATGTCGGTTTCGCGGTGCCCAACGGCAGCACGACCACGATCGCGACGCTGAAGCCCTATGGCGACACGGTTTCGCCCAACGACATGCGCGACGTCGTCTGCCACAAGAAGACGGCGGCCGAGCAGTCCGAGGCGCCGCCGGTCAAGGCTGCCGCGGACAAGCCCAAATCGCCCTACCAGGAAAAGCTCGCCCATCCGACGCTGGTCGCCATCAGCCTCGGCGGCGCCACCGGCCCGCTGCCGAAGGCCATGCAGGACGAGAACGGCAACGCCTTTGCGGACGTGCCTATCCCCGGCTGGCGTCCCGACCTGCCGCCGCCAGCCGGATTCGAGGCGGCTTCGGCGCAGGGCGACCGGGCGGGCGGCAACTGATGGCTGTCTTTCCCATTCCCGTCACGGTGCTGACCGGCTTCCTCGGCGCCGGCAAGACGACGCTGCTCAACCGGTTGCTGAAGGACCCGGCGCTGGCCGACACCGCCGTCATCATCAACGAATATGGCGACGTCGCCATCGACCATCTCCTTGTGGAACAGGCGTCGGACGGGATCATCCAGCTTTCGGACGGGTGCCTGTGCTGCACGGTGCGCGGCGAACTGGTCGATACGCTGGCCGATCTCGTCGATCGGCTCCAGACCGGCAGGATCGAGCGGCTGGCGCGCGTGGTCATCGAGACGACGGGCCTCGCCGACCCGGCGCCGGTCATGCAGTCGATCATGGGCCATCCGGTGCTGGTGCAGGCGTTCCGGCTGGACGGCGTCGTCACGCTGGTGGACGCCGTCAACGGCGCGGCCAATCTCGACGCCCATGTCGAGGCGCTCAAACAGGCGGCGGTGGCCGACCGGCTGGTGCTGACCAAGACGGATATTGCCGACGAAAAGACAGTGGATGCGCTGAAGGCGCGCCTGCACGACATCAATCCGGGCGCCCGCGTGCTTGAGGTCCAGGATGCCAGCGCCGCCGACCTGCTCGATTGCGGGCTCTACAATCCGGCGACGAAAAGCGCGGATGTGCGCCGCTGGCTGGGCGAGGCCGAAGCGCACGCGGATCATGATCATCACGACCACGACGATCATCGTCATGATCATGATGGGCATGGTGGGCATGAGCATGACCACCATCACCATCACCACGACGCGCGCGTAAAAACCCATTCGCTGGTGCATGACGGCCCGGTCGCCTATGCCGCGATCGAGATGTTCCTCGATCTGCTGCGCTCGGCGCATGGCGACAAGCTGTTGCGCATGAAGGGCGTGATCGAACTCAGGGAGGACCCGTCGCGTCCGCTGGTGATCCACGGCGTGCAACGTCTTCTGCACCCGCCGGCGCGCCTGCCTGCGTGGCCGGACGACCGGCGCGGCACGCGGCTGGTGCTGATCACGCTCGACATGCCGGGTGACTATGTCGCCCGCCTGTTCTCCGCACTCACCGACAGGCCGGCCGTCGACACGCCCGATCGGGCAGCGCTGGAAAACAATCCGCTGGCCATTGCTGGGCGGTAATTTTTCTTCTTGCAAGGCAGGACTGTGGCGGCCGTCGTTTACCCCCACCCCTAACCCCTCCCCGCAAGGGGGAGGGGGACTTTGCGGCAGCGTTGCGACGCGCCGGCATAGTTTTTTCTGGGTGAAACGGCAGTGCCAGCGTCTCCCTCCCCCTTGTGGGGAGGGGACAGGGGTGGGGGTCCGACACCATAGGCGATGGCTCTGCCGCTCATGAGTAGAATGCAGGCGGGCAAGCGAAGACGGCCGCCTCAGCCGTCGGCACCGCCTTTCATCCGTCCCTTCGGGACATCTTCTCCTCGCAGAGAAGGACTTCAGCCGCCGCGCTCCACCAGGAATCTGTGGCCGCCGTCGCCTGCGCGCACTGTCTCGATCAACAGATGGCCTGTCTCGGCGCAGAAGGCGGGAATGTCGATCGCGGCGAGCGGATCGGTCGTTTCCAGCCACAGCCGCGCGCCGGGCGGCATGGCCGCCAGCCGCTTGCGCGCCTTCAGGACCGGCAGCGGGCAGTTCAGCCCCTTGAGATCGTAGACGGCAGGGCCGTCGTCCGTGGAAACGGGCAAGGCGGCGAGCTCAGCCGCCGAACATGCCGAACAGGCGCTTCTTCATCTTCGACATCACGCCGCCGTCGTCCGCTGCCGTCTGGGTGACGGCTTCCGGCGCAGGCGCGGGCGCGACGATGGTCGCCGTCGACTCGGGCTGTGCGGTCTTCGCGGCCTTGACTTCGGCAATACGCTGCTTCTCGGCTTCCTTCGCGGCCTTTGCCGCGGCGACGGCTGCGGCTTTTTCTTCCTCGGCCTTCTGCTTGGCCGCCTTCTCGGCGTCGATGGCCGCCATCTTGCGGCCGAGCGGCGAATCGATGCGGCCCATGCGGGACGTCTCGGTGACCGAGCCGTCCGAATTCAACGATGGCGGCTCGATCGGCACGCGCTCGCCGCGCGCCCGGCGCTTCGACCAGTCGGCGACGATCGCGGCTTCCTTGGTGCCGAGGATGGAGGCTTTCGGCGCCGGCTTGGCGCCGCCGAGTGCGGCGTTGAAGGCGGCATCGTATTTGCTCTGGTATTCGGTGTAGGCGACCTTCAGCGCATCCGGCTGGGTCGTCGTGGGGCAGGCGCCGGCCGGGCTGAATGCCTGGCCGTCGGCCGCGACCTGGTTGAAGACGTAGCGCTTCTCGCAGACGTCGACCTTCGGCGGCACCTTGGTGATCTCGAAATTGTCGTAGCCGACCTTCAACATCTTCCAGAAATTGTAGTTCGGGTCGTTGCGGTAGCGCGCCATGTTGGCCGCGGTCATCCGGAACGGGAAGGCCTCGATCTGGATTTCCTTCTGGCCGCCGCGGAAAGCGTCACGGCCGAATGCGTAGATCTCCTCGATCTGCGGATCGGTCATGGAGTAGCAGCCCGACGAGGAGCAGGCGCCGTGAACCATTAGGTTCGCGCCGGTGCGGCCGTTGACCTTGTCGTAGGCGTTCGGGAAGCCGATGTTGAAGGACAGGTGGTAGCTCGACTTCGGATTCATCTGCGCGGGACGGACCGTGTAGAAGCCTTCCGGCGCCTGGCGGTCGCCCTCGGTGTATTTTGGGCCGAGCTTGCCCGACCATTTGCAGATCGGATAGGTGGCGATGATGTCGTAACGGCCGTTGCGCTTCTGCTTCCAGATCTCGACGGTGTTCTCTTCCTTGAAGATGCGCGCCATGATCGGCGCGCCCTTGTCCATGTCCTTGGCGCGCATGGAGGCGAGGATTTTCTGCGGCAGTTCGCGGTTGGCGTATTGCGGCGCGAAGTCCTTGACCGAGGATTCGGTGCAGCCGGCGACGCCGAGCGCTGCAATCAACATTCCGGAACGGGCGAGCTTGGTGAGCATGACCAAAGGTTTCGTCTGTTTTTCTTGCGCGGCCGGGTTGCAAGCGTCCGACCACAGGCTGTCCCGACCCTAGAGTCGTTAACCTTGAGATTTCATTACCACAAAGGGTCGTCAGATGCCTCTTTCAGCCGAAAGCAAAGGCATTTTTGTGGCGGAAACGCCGCGAGGCGGCCATAATTCGCCCCGAGTGAGCGTGGTTTCCTAGAGATTACGCCCCATGGCGAGATATTTCTCGCGGCGCTGCTCGCGGAAATCGGCGTTGGAGGCGGCAAACTCCTTCAGCGTGCCGGCAACAAGGTCGCCGGTGGCGGCGATGACCGTCTCCGGCGCCCGGTGGGCGCCGCCGAGCGGCTCGGCGATGATGGCGTCGATCACCTTCATCTCCAGAAGATCCTGCGCGGTGATCTTCATATTGGTGGCGGCGTCCTTCGAGCGCGTGGTGTCGCGCCACAGGATCGATGCCGCGCCCTCCGGCGAGATCACCGAATAGATCGCGTGCTCGAGCATGTAGACGCGATTGGCGGTGGCGATGGCGATGGCGCCCCCGGAGCCGCCCTCGCCGATGACCACCGAGATCGACGGCACCTTCAGCGCCAGGCAGGCGGAGGTCGAGCGGGCGATCGCCTCGGCCTGGCCGCGCTCTTCCGCGCCGACGCCCGGATAGGCGCCGGCCGTATCGACCAGGGTCACCACCGGAATCCCGAAGCGATCCGCCAGGTCCATGATGCGCACCGCCTTGCGGTAGCCTTCCGGCCGCACCGAGCCGAAATTGTGCCTGAGCCGGCTGGCCGTATCCGAGCCCTTTTCCTGTCCGATGACGGCCACCGGCTCGCCGCGGAAGCGGGCGAAGCCGCCGACGATAGCCTCGTCCTCGCCGAAATTGCGGTCGCCCGCCAGCGCGGTGAAATCGGTGAACAGGCCCTTGATGTAGTCGATGCAGTGCGGGCGGTCGGGATGGCGGGCCACCTGCACCTTCTGCCACGGCGTCAGCGCCTTGTAGACGTCGCGCAGGGCGTCGCGCGAACGCTTCTCGAGGCGCGCGATCTCATCGCCGACATCGACGGACTCGCCATTGTCGGCGATCTTCTTCAACTCGATGATCTTGCCTTCGAGGTCGGCGACCGGTTTTTCGAAATCGAGATAATTGTACATTCGCGAGCGGACCAATGCGCCAGGGGGAAGGCGGTACGAGTGGCTGCACAAGGCTGAAGAAAGCGTTGCCAGCCGCGAAAACTTCGCCCTCACATAGCGGCAGCGCGCCTAGTCGGCAAGCGGGTGATGATCGTTGACCAGACGGACCAGCCGCTCCTCCAGCACATGCGTGTAGATCTGCGTGGTCGAAATGTCGGCATGGCCGAGCAATTGCTGGACGGCGCGCAGGTCGGCGCCGTTCTGCAGCAGGTGGCTGGCGAAGGCGTGGCGCAGGACATGCGGCGACACCTTCGCCGAGGCGATGCCGGCGCGGGCGGCCAGCGCCTTCAGGTCGCGCGCGAAGACCTGGCGCGGCAGATGGCCGCTTTCGGACGCGGCGGGGAAGAGGAATGGGCTTTCGGCCATCGCCGGCACGGTCTCGCGCGCGCCAAGCCATGCTTTCATCGCCGCGCGCGCCTTGGCCGAAAGCGGCACCATGCGTTCTTTGTTCCCCTTGCCGCGCACGATGAAGAAGCGCTCGTCGCGCAGCGCCACGGTCACCGGCAGGCCGACCAGTTCCGAAACGCGCAGGCCCGTCGCATAAAGAACCTCGACCAGTGCATGCAGGCGCAGCGCCGACACGCGCCCGCCGCCATCGCCTGCGGTCGTCGCTTCCACGGCCGCTCGGTCGAGCAGCCGCCCGGTCTCCTCCTCGCTCATGGTCTTCGGCAGCGGCCGTCCCTTACGCGGACTGTCGAGCGTTCCGGTGGGGTCGTCCGCGCGCAGGCCCTCGGCGTAAAGGAACCTGAAGAACTGGCGCAGCGCCGACAGTTTGCGCGCCTGCGAGGTCGGCGCGAAGCCTTCGTCGGCGATTTCCGCCAGGCAGGCGCGCAGGTCGGCAGGTGACGCGTTCGCCAGCCCGCCGGGTATACGGTTTGCCGCGTCATCGAGGTCGCGGCGATAGCTGTCCAGCGTGTTCTGGGCCGCCCCACGCTCGGCGCTCATCATTTCCAGGAAGGCATCAATACGCGCCGCGCTGCTCATTGCTCGACCATTCCGGGTTCCGCTATCCCGGAGCCGGGCTTCCGGACAGGGTCCAGCCGGGCCGGTGGGATTTTTACGGAGAGCTCCGTCTGCTTCGGCTCCACGAACATGACCAGCGCGAACATCGTTCCATAGGCGAGGCCGGCGAGCACGGCGAGGATCACGGCGAAGCGGAACAGGGTCGGCATGAGGTAGCTGGGTCCGTTGCGCTCGGCTCAAGGGGTGCGTGCCGTTATGAGACGCCCATCCGTCCATTTCAAGGCCGGTAGAGGTCGAGGACGGTTCGGCTGTGCTTGACGCAACGGGGCTTTTCATGTCGATACGCCGGCGAAAGGGAGTTGCATGTCCGCTCGTTCCGCCAACGCGATGCCGCATGGTCACGCTGCGCTGCTTGCCGCGCTTGGCGCGCGCTCGGTCGTCTTCGTAGGGCTGATGGGCGCGGGCAAGACCGCGATCGGCCGCAAGGTCGCGGGCATGCTCGGCCTGCCCTTCATCGATTCCGACCACGAGATCGAGAGCGTCTCGCGCATGACCATCCCCGAGCTCTTCGGGCAGTATGGCGAGGCCGAATTCCGGTCGCTGGAGCAGCGCGTCATCCTGCGCCTGCTGGAGAACGGGCCGCAGGTGCTGTCGACCGGAGGTGGGGCCTTCATGAACCAGCAGACGCAGGAGGCCGTCCACGCCTACGGCGTGTCGGTCTGGCTGAAGGCCGACCTCGACCTCCTGATGGAGCGCGTCTCCAAGAAGCAGAACAGGCCGCTGCTCAGGAACGACGACCCGCGCGGCGTGCTGGCGCGGCTGATGGACGAGCGCTATCCGGTCTATGCGAAGGCCGACATCACGGTGACGACCCGCGACGAACGCAAGGATGTGATCGCGGCCGAGACCGTCGAGGCGCTGGCACGCCATCTGGGTCCGGCGGAAGCGGCGGTGGGGGAAACACGGTCATGAGCGAGCCGGTCAGGATAGAGGTGGGTCTCGGCGCGCGCGCCTACGACATATTGATCGGTCCGGGGCTCTTGGAGCGCGCGGGCGAGGAAATCGCGGCGAGGCTGTCCGGCGCGCGGGTGGCGATCGTCACCGACGAGAACGTCGCGGCGGCGCAACTGCCGGCGCTGCAGGCCGGGCTCGACAGGACCGGCGTCGCATCCGCCGTCGTCACCCTGCCGCCGGGCGAGAAGACCAAGAGCTTTTCCCATCTGCAGGAGGTGGTGGACGGCGTGCTCGCGGCGAAGCTGGAGCGGCGCGACGCGGTGATCGCGCTGGGCGGTGGCGTCATCGGCGATCTTGCCGGCTTCGCCGCCGGCATCGTGCGGCGCGGCATGGACTTTATCCAGGCGCCGACGTCGCTGCTGGCGCAGGTCGATTCCTCGGTCGGCGGCAAGACCGGCATCAACAGCGCGCGCGGCAAGAACCTCGTCGGCGTCTTCCATCAGCCGAAGCTCGTGCTGGCGGACACCGCCGCGCTCGACACGCTGCCGGCGCGGGAATTCCGCGCGGGCTATGCCGAGGTCGCCAAATACGGGCTGATCGACAGGCCGGATTTCTTCGCCTGGCTGGAAGAGAACTGGCGCGAGGTGTTCTCCGGCGGTGCGGCCCGCATCGAGGCGATCGCGCAATCCTGCCGCGCCAAGGCTGACGTGGTGGCGCGCGACGAGTTCGAGACGGGCGACCGCGCGCTGCTCAATCTCGGCCACACCTTCGGCCATGCACTGGAAGGCGCGGTCCAGTATGACGGGACGCGGCTGGTGCATGGCGAAGCGGTGGCCATCGGCATGGCGCTGGCGCACAGGTTCTCGGCGCGCATGAACCTCGCCAGCCCCGACGACGCGGCGCGGGTCGAGGCGCATCTGAAGGCGGTCGGCCTGCCGTGGCGCCTGGCCGACGTGCCGGGCGGCCTGCCGGACGCCGAGGCGCTGCTGTCGTTCATCGCGCAGGACAAGAAGGTGAGCCGCGGCGCGCTGACCTTCATCCTGACGCGCGGCATAGGACAGGCGTTCATCGCCAGGGACGTGCCGGCATCGGAGGTGCTCTCCTTCCTGAAGGAGAACCATCCGGGCCTGAAGGAGAACCGTCCGGGATGAGCACGGCCGGCTGGATCGTCGCCGCGGTCCTGGTGGCGCTGGGGCTCCTGGCCGTTCTGCTGCGGGACCGACTGGCGACGGCGATGGGTTATGTGCCAGTTGCGGCGGATCAAGCGGCGGCCTTGCCGGGCGACGGCGAAGCGGCGCAGGCGACCGATGCGTCCACCGCGCAGGGCCGGCGTCTCGACGCGCTGTTCGAGCTGACCGAACTCAACGAGCTCGAAGTCTCGGATGTCATGGTCCACCGCACCAACATGCGCTCCGTCAATGCCGACCTGCCGTCCGAGACGGTGGTGCGCGAGATCCTGCAAAGCCCGCACACGCGCATGCCGCTCTGGCGAGGCTCGCTCGACAACATCATCGGCATCCTGCACGCCAAGGACCTGCTGCGCGCCCTCAACGAGGCGGGAAACGATTTTGCCCGGATCGATGTCGTCAAGATCGCCGCCAGGCCCTGGTTCGTGCCCGACACCACGACCTTGCAGGAGCAGCTCAACGCGTTCCTCAGGCGCAAGGCCCATATCGCCATCGTGGTCGACGAATATGGCGAGGTCGAGGGGCTGGTGACGCTGGAGGACATCATCGAGGAGATTGTCGGCGAAATCGCGGACGAGCACGACATCGACATGCAGGGCGTGCGCCAGGAGGCCGACGGCTCGGTGGTGGTGGACGGCACCGTGCCGATCCGCGACCTCAACCGCGCGCTGGGCTGGAGCCTTCCCGACGACGAGGCAACGACGATTGCAGGCCTGGTCATCCACGAGACGCGGTCCATCCCCGACGAGCGGCAGGCCTTCACCTTCCACGGCAAGCGCTTCGTGGTGATGAAACGCGACAAGAACCGTATCGCGCGGCTGAGGATCAGGCCGGTGGTCGAGGGTCAGCTTGGAATGAAATGACTATGGTCATTGACCATAGTCATATCGTACCTTATCTTGTTTGCTCCTGAAACAGGGTGAGGCATAGTGCGATGACGGCCCACGTGTCGAAATCCAAATTCAAGGCCAAGGCGCTGGAATATTTCCGGCAGGTCGAGGCAACCGGAGAGCCGTTGGTGATCACAGACAACGGCAAACCGACGTTGGAGATACGCAAGGTCGCAGATGCAAGGCGCGATCCGCTCGAAATTTTGCGTGGCAGTGTCTTGCGTTATGACGATCCCTTCGAACCCGTCGGCGTGGAGGATTGGGAAGCGCTCAAGTGATCGTCATCGACACTCATGCATTGATTTGGTGGGTCAACGGCGATCGAAGACTTTCGAGTGTGGCTGCCGATTCTATCAAGGCCAGCCTGAAAGATGACGGTGTTTTTGCTTCTTCCATCTCGGCGTGGGAAGTTGCGATGCTTGTCGGCAAGGGCAAGCTCGAGTTGAATCTGGATGTGCTCGCGTGGACTGAAACCCTCGTCGACGTTGAGGGGTTCCATTTTTTGCCGGTCGACAATCTGATTGCGATCCGAAGCCAATTCCTGCCAGGAGAATTTCACCCGGATCCCGCGGACCGTCTTATCGTTGCATTAGCCAGGGAACTGGCGGTGCCGCTGGTCACTGCGGATCGGAAAATTCGCGACTATCCGCACGTCGAAACGATCTGGTAGTCACCACCGGACTTTTTCGCCCGGCGCCGCCGGCTCGATGGCCAGCGCATGCAGGCCGGCCTTCAACTCCGGCGTCAGAAGTTCGTTCACTGCGCGGTGGCGCTCGATGCGGCTCATGCCGGCAAAGGCCGGCGCGACGATGCGGACGCGGAAATGCGTCTCGCCGGTGCCGTCGAATTCCTGCTCCTCGCCGTTCTCGACATGATGGTGGCCGGCGTGGAGATGGCTTTCGTTGACGACGGAAAGCCGCTCCGGTGAAAATGCTTCCGTCAGCTTCTTCTCGATCGTCGCCTGTATGGACATGGCAGGCCTCCTTCACCACATAGACGGCATTGTCCCACTATGGCCACACCGCCGGTCTTTAAGCCGCGATTCAGCGGTTAGGGCGATCATCGCCGAAATGTCAATTCTTGTTTCGCATCCGCGAACGCCCCATAAGTCGGGTTCAATGAAAGCCTATCCGAAATATTTCGAGAAGATTCGCATTCGGCCGGAGAAGGACGCCGAGCTGAAGTCGCATGCGCCGCTGTGCCAGTGGGACGGATGCCGCGAGCCTGGCACGCATCGCGCGCCGGTCGGCCGGATGAAGGAAGGCGAGTATTTCCGGTTCTGCTTCGAGCACGTGAAGGAATACAACAAGAGCTTCAACTATTTTTCCGGACTGGCGGATACCGATGTCGCGCGCTTCCAGAAGGAGGCGCTGACCGGCCACCGGCCGACCTGGAAGATGGGGACGGCCGGCGGAGCGCGCTTCTCGCCCGACTTCGCGCAATCGCGCTCGGGCCGCGCCGGCTACTATCGCAGCGTGCGCGATCCCTTCAACCTGTTCAACGAGGGTCGCGCGAGCACGCCGCCGCGCGAGCGCAAGGCGCGCCCGCTTGAGGCCAAGGCGCTGGAAACGCTTGGCCTTGATACAAAGGCGACTGGCGCCGAGATCAAGGCGCGCTATAAGCAGCTTGTGAAGCGCCACCATCCCGACTCGAATGGCGGCGACAGAGGTTCGGAAGACCGGTTCCGCGATGTGCTGCAGGCCTATCGCGTGCTGAAGCAGGCGGGGCTTTGCTGACAAGGCTCCGGCGCCTTTTCCCGCTTTCTTATGCCGGGAAAAGGTTCTAAGACCGCCCCCGGACGGACAGGATTGCCGGCGAGGCCGAGCGCTTCGCCCGTGGAGACGTTGAGACGCATGAACAAGGTCGATCGAGACATGGCCAACCTGCCCGACACAACGGTGTCGGTGAAGGACACATTCGGCTTCGAATCCAAGATGGTGGTGCCCGCCTATTCGGAGGCGACCGAGCATGTGCCGGACGTCGACCCGGACTATTTGTTCGACCAGGCCACGACACAGGCGATCCTCGCCGGCTTCGCGTACAACCGCCGCGTCATGGTGTCCGGCTATCACGGCACAGGCAAGTCGACCCATATCGAACAGGTCGCGGCGCGGTTGAACTGGCCCTGCGTGCGCGTCAACCTCGACAGCCATGTCAGCCGCATCGACCTCGTTGGCAAGGACGCCATCGTGCTGCAGGACGGCCAGCAGGTCACCGAGTTCCGCGACGGCATCCTGCCGTGGGCCTACCAGCACAATGTCGCGCTGTGCTTCGACGAATACGACGCCGGCCGACCCGACGTGATGTTCGTCATCCAGCGCGTGCTGGAATCGTCGGGCCGCCTGACGCTGCTCGACCAGAGCCGCGTCATCCGCCCGCACCCGGCCTTCCGCCTGTTCGCCACCGCCAACACGGTCGGCCTCGGCGACACGACTGGTCTCTATCATGGCACGCAGCAGATCAACCAGGCGCAGATGGACCGCTGGTCGATCGTCACGACGCTGAACTACCTGCCGCACGACAATGAAGTGAACATCGTCCTGGCCAAGGCCAAGCATTATCGCAACGCGGAGGGCAGGGACATCGTCAACAAGATGGTGCGCGTCGCCGACATGACGCGTTCGGCCTTCATCAACGGCGACCTTTCCACCGTCATGAGCCCGCGCACGGTCATCACCTGGGCCGAGAACGCCGAGATCTTCGGTTCGATCGGCATGGCGTTCCGGCTGACCTTCCTCAACAAGTGCGACGAGCTGGAGCGGCCGGTGGTGGCCGAATTCTACCAGCGTGCCTTTGGCGAGGACCTGCCCGAAAGCGCTGCCAACGTGGTGCTGGGATAAGATAGGGGCCCGATGCCCGGACCCGGCGACAACACGCGCAACAAGCCGAAGAACGGCTCGGACACCGACGTCTTCAAGCGCTCGATGACCGTCACCATGCGCGCCATCGCCGGCGACAAGGAGCTCGAGGTCGGCTTCGCCAAGGACCGTCCGGCGCTGGCCGGCAGCCGGGCGCGCCTGCCGGAACTCCCCAAGAAGCCGTCGCGCAGCGATGTCGCGGTGACGCGGGGACTCGGCGATTCCATGGCCCTCAAGCGCGCCTGCCACGACCAGCGCGTCCACATGAAACTGGCGCCGGAAGGCAAGCAGGCCCGTGCCATCTTCGATGCCGTCGAGCAGGCGCGCGTCGAGGCGATCGGCTCGCGCATGATGTCGGGCGTCGCCGACAACATCTCCTCCATGCTGGAGGACAAATACGCCAGGGCCAATCTCGCCGACGTCAAGGACCGTGGCGACGCGCCGCTGGAGGAAGCGCTGGCGCTGGTGGTGCGCGAGAAGCTGACCGGCCGCGCGGTGCCGAAGAGCGGCGAGCGGATGGTCGAGCTGTGGCGCTCCTGGATCGAGGAGAAGGCCGGCGCCGATCTCGACGGCCTGGCCGACAAGCTTTCCGACCAGCAGGCCTTCGCGCGCGTCGTGCGCGAGATGCTGGCCTCCATGGATATGGCCGAGGAACTCGGCGACGACCAGGAGAGCGAGGACACCGAGGACGACCAGGACAACCAGCCGCAGGGCGAAGAGCAGAGCGAGGAAGGCGGCGAGGACGATTCCTCCGGCGAGGACACGCAGACCGAAGACGCCGAGGCTTCCGACGACGAGCAGGAGGGTGCCGAAGCCGAGGCGACCGAGGCGACGTCCGAGGACCTTGCCGAGGAAGAGGCCGACGCCGAGACGCCCGGCGAGGCCAAGCGCAAGGACAATCCGTTCGATTCCCTGTCGAAGGACATCGATTACAAGGTCTACACCACGCAGTTCGACGAGACCGTCGGCGCCGAGGAGCTCTGCGACGAGGAAGAGCTCGACCGGCTGCGCGCCTTCCTCGACAAGCAGCTCGCCAATCTCTCGGGCGTGGTCGGGCGGCTCGCCAACCGCCTTCAGAGACGCCTGATGGCGCAGCAGAACCGGTCCTGGGACTTCGACCTCGAAGAGGGCTATCTCGACCCGGCGCGGCTGGTACGCGTGGTCATCGACCCGATGCAGCCGCTGTCCTTCAAGCAGGAGCGCGACACCAAGTTCCGCGACACGGTGGTGACGCTTGTGCTCGACAATTCCGGCTCGATGCGCGGCCGCCCGATCACGGTGGCCGCCACCTGCGCCGACATCCTGGCGCGCACGCTGGAGCGCTGCGGCGTCTCGGTGGAAATCCTCGGCTTCACCACCCGCGCCTGGAAGGGCGGGCAGGCGCGCGAGAAATGGCTGAAGGACGGCAAACCCGCCAGCCCCGGCCGGCTGAACGACCTTCGCCACATCGTCTACAAATCGGCCGACGCGCCGTGGCGGCGTGCGCGGCGCAATCTCGGGCTGATGATGCGCGAGGGGTTGCTCAAGGAGAACATCGACGGCGAGGCGCTGCTTTGGGCGCATCACCGGCTGATCGGCCGGCCCGAGCAGCGCAAGATCCTGATGATGATCTCGGACGGCGCGCCGGTCGACGATTCGACGCTGTCGGTCAATCCGGGCAACTACCTGGAACGGCACCTGCGCGCCGTCATCGAGCTGATCGAGACCCGCTCGCCGGTGGAACTGCTGGCCATCGGCATCGGCCACGACGTGACGCGTTACTATCGCCGCGCCGTCACCATCGTCGATGCCGAGGAACTCGCCGGCGCCATGACGGAGCAGCTCGCCTCGCTGTTCGGCGAGGAAAGCGCGCGTGGATCGCGCGGCGCGGGGCTGCGGCGCGCCGGATGAGGCTGGCGCCATCCGAGGCAATCGGCAGCCTTCGCCGGTTCGTCACGGCACTGTCCCTGACGCTGGCGCTTCCAGCCTTCGCCGCCGACCGCCCCGCTGTCGAGCCGATCGACGTCACTGTGCGCCGGATCGACAGCTTCCGCCCCGCCCATCCGGACGAGAAGCGGTTCGGCGCGCTCGAATTCGTCGGCGGGCTGGAGCTGTCCGGGTCTTCCTCCGATTTCGGTTCGTTCTCGTCGTTCCGCTTCCTGAAGCCGGGCGGCGATTTCATCGGCGTCGCCGATACCGGCTTCTGGTTTTTCGGCACGGTGCAGCACGACGCGCAGGGACGGCCGAGCGGCGTCGCCGGCTTCCGCATGCAGCGGATGGTCGATGCGAACGGCCGGCCCGTCGAGGACAAACGGCATGGCGACGCCGAGGCGCTGGACGTGCGCGATGGCATCGCCACCGTCGGCTTCGAGCGCGATCACCGCATCGAGCAGTTCCGGATCGAGCCGGGGGGTATGAAGGGGGCGTTCCGGCGGCTCGACTTCCTCGTGCCGAAGCGGGAGCTGCGGCAGAACCGCGGTTTCGAGACCGTGGTGCATTCGCCGCCGGCCGGCCCGCTCGGCGGCGCTCTCGTCGCCGTCTCGGAAAAGAGCATCGACACGAAGGGCAACATCTTCGGCGCGATCATCGAAGGTCCGCGCAAGGGCGTCTTCACGGTGAAGCGCACCGACGGTTTCGATATTTCGGACGGAACCTTCCTGCCGGACGGCGACCTGCTGCTTCTGGAGCGCAGCTATACCTTTCTGTCCGGGGTGCGGCTGCGGCTGCGGCGCATCGCCGGGAAGGACATCGCCAAGGGCGCGGTGCTCGACGGGCCGGTGCTGATGCAGGCCGACATGAGCCAGCAGATCGACAATATGGAAGGCATCGACGCCTGGGTCCGCGAGGACGGAGCGGTGGTGGTGTCGCTCATCTCAGACGACAACCAATCGATCCTGCAGCGCAATCTCTACCTGGAGTTCGTCCTGCACGCCGATTGAGCGGCGGCGCGGTTCAGGAGCGCCCTCAGGGCCTGCCTGCCGGCTTCACGGCAATCCAGACGACATGGCGCGCCCCGCTTTTGCCGTTGGCGCGCACCTTGTTCTCCTCGACGGCGAAACCCGCGTCGCGAAGCCGCCGGGTGAAGCCGTGGTCCGCGCCCGACGACCAGACGGAAAGCACGCCGCCGGGCGCGAGGGCGGCCCGGGCTTCGCCAAGGCCCACCCTGCTATAGAGCCGGTCGTTGGCCGCGTGGACGATGCCTTCCGGCCCGTTGTCGACGTCGAGCAGGATCGCGTCCCATGCCGATTTCCGCGCGCGGATGACCTCGCCGACATCGGCTTGCCTGACGGTGACGCGCGGGTCGTCGAGGCAGTTTCCGAATACACCGGCCATCGGCCCGCGCGCCCAGGCGACGACCGCCGGCACCAGTTCGGCCACCGTGACCCCGGCGTCATCGCCGAGGGCGGCGAGCGCGGCGCGCAGGGTGAATCCCATGCCCAGCCCGCCGATCAGGATCTTTGGGCGCGCGCGACCGCGGATCCGTTCGCAGGCGAGCGTCGCCAGTGCCTGTTCGGAACCGCTGAGGCGGCTGTTCATCAGCTCATTGGCGCCGAGCATGATGGAGAATTCGGCGCCGCGCCGTTTCAGCCGAAGCTCGCCGCTTCCGTCGGCAAGCTTGGCGCTGTCGAGGGCTATCCAGGGAATCACGTCGCGGGTTTCACGGGCCGGGTTTCACGTGCCTGCCGGGACGGGGGCCGGCTGCATCCAGCGCGCGGCGATCAGGCGATAGGGGATGAGCGCGAAGACGGCGATGATCAGCTTCACCGAAAGGTCGCCGAAGGCCCAAGAGATCCAGCGCATCGTCTCGACCGGAAGCGCACCCATCAACGGGGCCTGCTCGAGCGCGAAGGAATCGCCCGGGCCGACGAAGGCGAAGGCGACCGAGAACGCGACGGAGAAGAACACCACCGTGTCGAACACCGAACCGACCAGCGTGCCGAAGATCGGCGCGCGCCACCAGCTCTGCCGGCGCAGCCAGTTGAACACGGTGACGTCGAGCAGTTGCGCGGTCAGGAAGGCTGCGCCGGAAGCGGCGGCGATGCGCACCAGCCGGTCGGCGGCGGTCTCGAACTCGATCAGGCCGGCCTTGAAGAGGAGCGGCGGGACGACGATGGAGCAGGCCACGGCAAGCGTGAAGCCGACGAAGACGATCCTGCGCGCGACGGCAGGCCCGTAGCGGCGATTGGCGAGGTCGGTGACCAGGAAGGCGAAGGGATAGGTGAAGGCGCCCCAGGTCAGGATGTCGGCCAGCGCGAGGCCGCCGGCGCTTCCCTGCATGGGAAACTGGACCAGCACGTTTGAGGCAACCACGACGAGCGCCATGGCGGCCACGAAGGGCAGGTAACGGGAGAAGAAACTCATTTTTTTATCCTGGGTAATGGAACCAGTGGAGCGGCCGCTTGAGGTCGCCCGCGGTATCGGTCGCCTGATTGGGCGCCCGGTCAGGCGGCCGGCTGCTCGGCCTGCTTCTTGGCGATCTGCTTCTTCAGAAGGCGGGCGCGCTGGGACAGCGTCTTCTCGTCGGCCTTAGCCAGGAAAGCGTCGAGGCCGCCGCGATGCTCGACCGAGCGAAGCGCGTTGGCCGAGATGCGCAGGCGCACATTCTGGTTCAGCGCTTCCGAGATCAGCGTCACATTGACGAGATTCGGCAGGAAGCGACGCTTGGTCTTGTTGTTGGCATGGCTCACATTGTTGCCGGTCAGGACGGCCTTGCCGGTGAGTTCGCAAGCGCGGGACATTGTTCTACCCTTGGTTCTGTCTCTCGGCCAAACATCCCAATCCGCGCCTGGCGGCGCGCGAGATGCAATGCGGCCTTATGGAAAAGTTGGCGTTCCCATAGTGGCATTTGGCCGGGGCGTCAAGCGCAAGCTGTTCGCAGGATTTCTTACAAACGCCGGATTTGACGCCGAAGGACTGCAACAAGGGACATCATCCTGGATCAGCCGGAGCCGCTCCTGCAATGCCCCATCTGCACCTCGCCCGCCGCTCGCGCCTCGCCGTCTGCGCCCTTGGCCTTTGCGCGCCCGCCATGATGCTGTCCGGCACGGCCGCCGCGCCGGCGGCGGAACCGAGTTCGTTTCGCGGCGAATACACGGTTTCCTATCTCGGGCTCTCGCTGGCGCGGGCTAGCTTTTCCAGCCGCTATGCCGACGGCGCCTATTCGATCGATGGCAGCGTCGCCAGCGCCGGTCTCGCCACGATCTTCGACGATACGCGCGGCACGCTGAAGGCGACCGGACGCATCGCCGGAGATCAACTGGTGCCGACGGCCTTCCGTGCCGACTACACGTCCGGCAAGAAGGCGTCGCTGGTGGACATCCGCTTCGCCGGCGGGCGGGTGGTTTCCACGAAAGTGCTGCCGCCGCCGAAGAAGCGCGGCAGCAACTGGTTCCCGCTCAAGGCAGGCGATCTGGCGGGCGTCGCCGATCCGATCGCCGCGACGGCGGTGCCGGCGCCGAGCCTCGACAAGGTCTGCGGCAGGACCGTGAAGATGTATGACGGCGAGATGCGCGCCAACCTGGTGCTGAGCCCGGTCGAGAAGGGCACGATCGCGGTGACGGGCTACGAGGGGCCGACCGTCACCTGCCGCATGCAGTTCCAGCCGGTTTCCGGCTATCGCAAGGGCCGCAAGGCGCTGGAGTTCCTGAGGACCAAGAGCCGCATCGTCGTGACCTTTGCGCCGCTCGGAAGAACGGGCATATATGCGCCCATCCACGCCACGGTGGGCACGCAGATCGGCACGATCACCATCCACGCGCGGCGTTTCGAGGCAGGCTGAGGCGCGCGGCGGTGCGCGTTCCACGGAGAGGACATGGCGCGCGCGACCCTGATCGGCTTCTCGGCGGTGGCGATGTGGGCGCTGCTGGCGCTCCTGACCGACGCGTCGGGCTCGATGCCGCCGTTCCAGCTTTCGGCGATCTGCTTCGCCATCGGCACATGCGTCGGGCTTGCCGCCCGGATTTTTTCGCCGCCGCCGCCGGTGCGCGAGCGCATCCCGCCGCAGGTCTGGCTGGTCGGCATCGCCGGCCTGTTCGGCTATCACTTCTTCTATTTCACCGCGCTGCGCAACGCGCCGGCGGTGGAAGCGAGCCTCATCGCCTATCTGTGGCCGCTGCTGATCGTGCTGGGCTCGGCGCTGATGCCGGGCGAGAAGCTGGCCTGGAACCATGTCGCCGGGGCGCTTCTCGGCCTCGCCGGCACGGTGCTGATCGTCACCAAGGGCGGCGGGCTGGCTTTCGACGCGCGCTACGGCTTCGGCTATGCGATGGCGGGCGTCTGCGCGCTCCTGTGGTCGTCCTATTCGCTGCTGTCGCGGCGCTTTCCCGAGGTGCCGACCACCGTCGTCACCTGGTTCTGTGCGGCCACTTCGCTCTTGTCGCTCGTCTGCCATCTGGCACTGGAAAAAACGGTGTGGCCCCAGGGTGCCGGGCAATGGCTGGCGGTGCTCGGGCTCGGGCTGATGCCGGTGGGCGCGGCCTTCTACGCCTGGGATATCGGGGTCAAGCGAGGCAACATCCAGATCCTCGGCGCCGCCAGCTACGCCGCACCGCTGCTGTCGACGCTGGTGCTGATCGCAGCCGGCTTCGCCGAGCCGAGCTGGCGCATCCTGGCGGCCTGCGTGCTGATTACCGGCGGCGCGGTGCTGGCGGCGAAGTCGATGCTGTTCGGACGGGGCGCAAAAGCCTCGGCGGGAGCCGGGGCCTGATGCCGTTTCCCGGCGGCATCGAGGGAACGGCCAACGCGCTGCTGGTGTTCTCCTTCGTCGCCGCACTGGTCCATGTCTTCGCAGCCGAGGCTGGGGGTTCGACGCTGCTCAGGATTGCGGTCAGGACGCTGGCGCCGGCCCTGCTGGCTGCCCTGGTCTTTGTGCGCCACGGCCCATTGCTGTGGGCAGCCGTACCCGCGTTGTTCGCCGCCGGCAGCGCGGTCTTCTGGGACGAGAGCTGGGAAGCGTTCCTTGCCAGATCGACCGGAGGAAAAGCGCCGCGCCCGCTGCTGTGGGCGGCCTGCTATGCCGTGCTGCTGGCGATCACGCTGGCCTTGCTTCTGGCCTGACGATCGGCTCCCAGCCGGGCGGCGCCATCTCGAACGAGGCGAAGTCGAAGCCGGGCGCCACCGTGCAGCCGACCAGCGTCCAGTCGCCGAGGCTTTCCGCCATCTGCCAGCAATCGGCCGGCACCACCGCCTGCGGTCGCTGGCCCGCCGCGAGGTCGCAGCCCAGCGCATGCTCGACCACCGGCCCGTCCTCCTCGTGAACGGAGAGCGCCAGCGGCGCCCCGGCATGGAAATGCCAGACCTCTGCGGCATCCCTGACGCGGTGCCAGGCCGAGACCTGGCCGCGCTCGAGGAGGAAATAGATGGCGGTGGAATGGCCGCGGCCGCCGCCCTGCGCATCGCGGAAGGTCTCGACATACCAGCCGCCTTCGGGATGCGGCTTCATGCCGAGCGCGGCGACGATGCCGGCAGCATCCATCGCTCAGAAATTGTCCTTGCGGCGGCGGATTTCGGCGAACACCTCCTCGCTGGTGGCCTGCTCCATGCCGAGCAGCTTGCGGATCGCCGGGTCCGACCAGCGCAGGAACGGATTGGTGGCCAGTTCCTCGCCGATCGTGGTGGGAAGCGTCGGCCTGTCGTCGGCGCGCAACGTCTCTATCCGTTTCGCCCGCTCCTGCAGCGCCTTGTTGCCGGGATCGACCGTCAGCGCGAAACGGGCGTTGGCGAGGGTGTATTCATGGCCGCAATAGACGACGGTGTCCGGCGGCAGGTCCGAGAGCCTCTTCAGCGATTCGTACATTACTTCAGGTCCGCATTCGAGCAGGCGCCCGCAGCCGAGCGCGAACAGCGTGTCCGCGGCGAACAGCACCCCCGACTGCGGCAGGTAGTAGGAGACGTGGCCGGCGGTATGGCCGGGCGTCTCGATGACCTGGATCTCGTCATTGCCGAAGGCGATGGTCGAGCCTTCGCGCACCGTGTCGTCGATGCCGGGAATTCTGTCCTTCTCCGCCTCCGGGCCGATGATCTTCAGGCCGAAACGTTTCTTCAGCGCCAGATTGGCCTCGACATGGTCGGCGTGGTGGTGGGTGACGAGCAGCAGCTTCGGCGTCCAGCCGGTGCGCTCGATCGCCTCCAGGATCGGCTTTTCCTCGGGTGCGTCGACCAGCGCGACGTCGCCGGTCTCGGGGTCGCGCATCAATATGCCGAAGTTGTCCGAGCGGCACATGAACTGTTCGATCTCGACGGCCATCGGGCTACTCCTCTTGCATTCGGGTCGACAAGGCACAGATAGGGCGCACGGGCGTCGCTGTCACCCGGCAATGTCATTGCGGCGCGCCTTTGTTGAACTTCATCGGCATCGCGGATACCGTCCGGCCACCATGCATTCCGACATCGTCGACCTGCGCTCCTTCTATGCCACCACGCTCGGCCACCTGGCGGAGCGGGCGATCACGATGGCGCTGTCGTCGATCTGGGCGGCCGTTCCCAACGAGAGGCTGGTGGGGCTGGGCTACACGCTGCCCTGGCTGGAGCGGTTCGGCACCGAGGCCGAACGGGTTTTCGCCTTCATGCCGGCCACCCAGGGGGCCGTGGTGTGGCCCGCCACCGGCCCGACGGCGACCGCGTTGGTGTTCGACGAGGAACTGCCGCTGCACGACGCCTCGATCGACCGGATGCTGCTGGTGCATTCGCTGGAGCACGCGGAAAATCCGCGCGAGACGCTGAACGAGATCTGGCGGGTGCTGTCGCCGGCCGGGCGCGTCGTCATCGTGGTGCCCAACCGGCGGGGCGTTTGGGCGCGTTTCGAGCACACGCCTTTCGGCACCGGGCGGCCCTATTCGCGCAGCCAGCTCAACGAATTGCTGCGGGAGGCCAATTTCACGCCGGCGCGATGGGCCGACGCGCTGCATTTCCCGCCGTCGCGCCGCCGCTTCATGATGCGCCTGCACAATCTCCTGGAACGCGGCGGGCGGCGGTTGTGGCCGATCTTTTCCGGCGTCATCGCCGTGGAGGCGCAGAAGCGGCTTTACCAGGGCGTCCCGGTGGCGCAACGCGCCTCGCGCCGCGTCTTCGTGCCGGTGCTGTCGCCGCAGGGCGCCACCGGCCTCGGCATGCACGGCCGCGGCGAGAGCAGGGCACTGACGCGCGGGACCGGCGGCGCATGAATACGCCTGAAGTCGCCGAGGTCCAGACCAGCAGCCTGAGGGACCAGCTCGCCGCGATCCGGTCCGGGCTTGCGGGCTCTCCCGTCACCAGACGGATCGTCTGGGCCTCGCTCGCCATTCTTGTCATAATCGGCGCCACGGCGTTCGGGCAGATCCTGCTCAACCGCTGGAACCAGCCATTCTACGATGCCATCCAACGGCGCGACCTTGCCGAGTTCCTGCATCAGTTGATGGTGTTCGCGGCGATCGCCGGCGGGCTGCTCGTCCTCAATATCGGCCAGCAATGGCTCAACCAGCGCATAAGGCTGCGCCTGCGCGAGGCGTTGACGGCGGACCTGATCGAGGAATGGATGCGGCCGAACCGGGCCTTCCGCCTCACCCATGCCGGTCCCATCGGCGTCAATCCGGACCAGCGCATGCAGCAGGATGCGGCGCATCTTTCCGATCTCACGACGGGGCTCGCCATCGGATTCGTGCAGGCGCTGATCCTGCTCGTCTCCTTCGTCGGCGTGCTGTGGTCACTGTCGTCCGGCTTCGTCTTCCATGTCGGCGGCCATGCCTTCGCCATCCCCGGCTACATGGTCTGGGCGGCCTTCCTCTATGCGGGTCTCGCCTCGCTGATCAGCTGGGCGGTAGGTCGGCCGCTGATCCAGCTCAACAGCGACCGCTACACGCGTGAAGCGGAGCTGCGGCACTCGATGGTGCGCGTCAACGACCACATCGACGCCATCGCGCTGGCGCGCGGCGAGCCGGACGAGAAGAAGCGGCTCAATCTCGATCTCGGCGAGACGCTGAAGGCGATGATGCGCATCTACGCCGCGCAGATCAATCTGGCCTGGGTGACCGATACCTATGGCTGGATCACCGTGGTCGCGCCGATCCTGGTGGCGGCGCCCGTCTATTTCGCCGGCGACATCACCTTCGGCGGCCTGATGATGGCGGTCGGCGCGTTCAACCAGGTGCATTCCTCGCTCAAATGGTTCGTCAACAACATCGGCTCCATTGCCGACTGGCGCGCGACGCTGATGCGCGTCGCCGATTTCCGCATGGCGCTGACGGAAAGCGATGCGCTGCATGGCGGCGAAGGCCGCATCGACATTGCCGGGAACGACGACGACACGATGACTTTCACCGGCCTGGAGATCAAGTCGCCGGACGGCTGCACGCGGCTGGCCGAAGACGAAACGGTGATCAGGAAGGGCGAGCATGTGCTGGTGACGGGCGATCCCGGCACCGGCAAAACGCTGTTCTTCCGGGCGCTGGCCGGCCTGTGGCCATGGGGCAGCGGCCGCATCGGCATGCCGAAGGGCGAGGCGCCGGCCTTCATTCCACGTACGCCCTACTTCCCGCCCGGCACCTTGCGCGAGGTCCTGTCGGGGGCCGGCGCGTCGCATCGGGACGATACGGCGCTGGAGGGCACGCTCAAGGCGATCGGGCTCGACCATCTCGCCGGCTCGCTCGACCGCAGCGCGCGCTGGGAGCATGAATTGAACGACGACGAGGCGCGTCTTCTCGCCTTCGCCCGGATTTCGCTGCACAAACCGGATTGGATGATCGTCGACGAGGCGCTCGATACGTTCGACGGCGCCACGCTCAAGCGCGTGCTCGACCTGTTGGAAAAGGAACTGCCGGACGCGACGATCATCAATATCGGCCGTGGACAGCACGATTATGATTTCTTCCCGCGCGCCCTGAAAATCGTCAAGCATGAGGGCGGCGCGCCGCTGAAGCCGGCGCGGGTCAGGGCCGGGGCGCTGGAACCGCCGCCGGCGCCGCCGCGAAAGGAGAAGCGGAAATAAATAGGGTTGCCGCTTCTGTTCACGCCCCGTCTGCGGGAGCGGCCTTGCCGATATCCTCCATCTCGTAGGGCGTGGTCTGGTAGACCTGGTTGATCCAGTTGCCGAACAGGAGATGGGCGTGCGAGCGCCAGCGGTTGAGCGGGCGGCTGGCCGGGTTGTCGCCGGGATAGTATTCGTGCGGCACCGCGATCGGCACGCCGGCCTCGACGTCGCGGTCGTATTCCTCCTTCAGCGAGGTGGAATCGTATTCGATGTGGTTGAACATATAGAGCCGGTTGCCGGTCTTCTCCGCCAGCATGCAGGGGCCGGTCGCGTCGGATTCCATCAGCAGTTCCAGCCCGGAGCCGGCCGGTATGTCGGCGGCGCGCACCTCGGTCCAGCGCGAGACCGGAACGGCGAAATCGTCCGAGAAGCCGGCCAGGTAGGGCGAGGCGGGTGCGTTGTTGCGGTGGCGGTAGACGCCGAAAGCCTTCTTCTCCAGCGTGTGCTTGGGGACGGCATGGAAGTGCGAGGCGGCGGCCATGGCGCCCCAGCAGATGAAGAAGGACGAATGGACGTTGGTCGTCGTCCAGTCGAGGATGCGGGTCAGTTCCTCCCAGTAGGTGACCTCCTCGAAGGGCAGCAGCTCGATCGGCGCGCCGGTGACGATGAAGCCGTCGAACTTGCGATCCTTCACCTCGTCCCAGGTCTGGTAGAAGGCGATCAGGTGCTCTTCCGACGTGTTCTTGGCTTTGTGGTTGCCGATGCGCACCAGCGTCAGCTCGACCTGCAGCGGCGAGGCGCCGATCAGCCGGGCGAACTGTGTCTCGGTGCGGATCTTGTTGGGCATCAGGTTGAGCAGGGCGATCTGCAGGGGCCTTATGTCCTGCCGCCGCGCCGTCTTCTCGTCCATGATCGCCACGCCTTCGCGGGCCAGCACTTCGCGCGCGGGAAGCTGATCGGGAATCTTAATCGGCATGGCTATCGGCACTCCAATAAAAAGACCGGCGGCGAAATCGCGACCGGTCCGTACGGGAGTTACCCTTTCGGCCCTTTAGCGACTTCTTTAACGTGGCTGCAAGCCGACCGGCAAATCACCACGAATTCCAGTCCGGTACTTAGGACCATTGCGCCCCGGCGTCAACGGCGCGGTCGCCCGCCCCTCGACAGGCGCGCTGCCGCCCTGTATTCCCGCAGCGCCTGCGCAGGACAGGCCTTTACGGTGGAAGAGATGGAAAAGGCACAGGATCAGTCGCGTCCGCAGCCGCGCGCGGGCATCATGGACATTGCCGCCTACGTGCCGGGCAAGAGCGCCGCGCCTGTCGGCGTGAAGCTCCACAAGCTGTCCTCCAACGAGAATCCGCTCGGTCCCTCGCCAAAGGCGATCGAAGCGGCGCGAGAGGTCGCGGCGCGACTCGATGTCTATCCGGACGGGTCGGCGCGCCGGTTGCGCGAGGCGATCGCCGAGGCGCACGGGCTCAACCCCGCCAACATCGTCTGCTCCAACGGCTCGGACGAAATCCTCGGCCTTCTATCGCAGATCTACCTGTCGCCCGGCGATGAGGCGGTCATTACCGAACACGCCTTCATGGTCTACAAGATCTATATCCAGACCGCCGGGGCGGCGCCGGTCGAGGTCAAGGAGAAGGACGAGCGGGCGGACGTCGACGCCATGCTCGCCGCCGTCACCGACCGGACGAGGATCGTCTTCCTGGCCAATCCCAACAACCCGACCGGCACCTACCTGCCGTTCGACGAGGTCAAGCGGCTCCATGCCGGCCTGCCGGGGAACGTGCTTCTGGTGCTCGACGGGGCCTATGCCGAATATGTGCGGCGCAACGACTACGAGGCCGGGATCGAACTGGCCGGCGCCAACGCCAACGTGGTGATGACGCGCACCTTCTCCAAGCTGGGGCTCGGCGGCGCGCGCATCGGCTGGATGTACGGGCCGCTGGCGATCGTCGACGCGGTCAACCGCGTCAGGGGCCCGTTCAATGTCAACGCAACGGCGATCGAGGCCGGCATCGCCTCCATCCGCGACCATGAGCACCTTGCCCGCAGCGTCGCCCACAACGAGCGCTGGCTTGCCTGGCTGACCGGAGAGTTCGAGAAGCTCGGTCTGCGGGTGACGCCGAGCGTCGGCAATTTTCTCCTCGTCCATTTCCCCGAGATCGAAAAACATTCGGCAGCGAAGGCCGACGATTACCTGACCGCGCGCGGCTATGTGCTGCGGCGCGTCGTCGGCTACGGTTTTCCCAATGCGCTGCGCATGACGGTGGGGACCGAAGAGGCCAATCGCGGCGTCGTCGCCGCGCTCGCCGAATTCCTGAAAGACCAGTCGTGACAGCTCCAAAAATGCCCGAACCCTTGACCGAACCCCTGTTTGACAAGATCGCGCTGATCGGCATCGGCCTGATCGGCTCGTCGCTGGCGCGGGTGATCAGGCGCGAGAAGCTGGCCGGCCATGTCGCCATCGCCACGCGCAGCGCCGCGACGCTGAAGCGGGCCGAGGAACTGGGGCTGGGCGACAGCTATTCCACCGATCCCGCGGAAGCGGTGCGCGATGCCGATCTCGTCGTCGTCTCGGTCCCGGTGGGTGCGTCCGGCGCGGTGGCCGAGGAGATCGCGCCGGCGCTGAAGCAGGGCGCGATCCTGACCGACGTCGGATCGACCAAGGCCTCGGTGATCGCGCAGATGCAGCCCTTCGTGCCGGAGGATGTGCATTTCATTCCCGGCCATCCGCTGGCGGGTACGGAAAAGTCCGGTCCCGACGCGGGCTTCGCCGACCTGTTCGAGAACCGCTGGTGCATCTTCACGCCGCTGCCGGGTACCGATCCGGCCGCGCTTGAAAAGCTGGCCGAATTCTGGCGCCGCTGCGGTTCCGATATCGACACCATGGACCCGCAGCATCATGACATGACGCTGGCGATCGTCTCGCACCTGCCGCACATCATCGCCTACAACATCGTCGGCACCGCCGACGACCTGGAATCGGTGACCAAGAGCGAAGTCATCAAATACTCGGCCTCCGGCTTCCGCGATTTCACGCGCCTTGCCGCTTCCGATCCGACGATGTGGCGCGACGTGTGCCTGCACAACAAGGACGCCATCCTCGAAATGCTGGCGCGCTTTTCGGAGGATCTCGCCTCACTGCAGCGGGCGATCCGCTGGGGCGACGGCGACAAGCTGTTCGACCTGTTCACCCGCACGCGCGCCATCCGGCGCTCGATCATCGAGGCGGGACAGGAAATCGACGCGCCCGATTTCGGCCGCCAGGCGCTGGAGCATCCGGCGGCTAAACCATGACGGCGCGCCGCCGCTCCTCGGGATTGTCCTTCCCCGCACATTCTTAGGCGTCCGTGCCTGTCGGGGCTGGCGCCGGCGGCTATTTCGCCGGATACTCGTGCTGCCTGCGGCGGACGGGCCGCCGCGTCGCATCGTTCTCGGTTTCAGCGGGAGACGCTTCCATGGCAGACGACAAGCACGGCAGCATTCAAAGGCGCGCATACGAGATATGGGAGCGGGAGGGCCGGCCGGACGGCGCGCATGAGCGGCACTGGCGCGAGGCCGAAAGAGAAATCGCGGCCATGCCGGCAGCCGGTGCGAAGCCGGCGAAACGCAAGGCAGCGGAGCCCGCCGTCAAGCCGGCCAAAGCCGTCAAGTCGGTGAAGCCGGCCAAGGCCGCGAAGCAGAAAACGGCTGCGACCAGAAAAGGTTGACGCTGCCGTCCGCCCGACGACGATCCGCGTATGGGACGGACCGGGCGATAGACATCTGCGGCCGCATGACCGAGCCACATGGCTGCTTTGGGCGAATGCCTTGCGGCATCGATGCGTTTTTGCGCTTGAAGGACACGTCCCCGAGCCTTGGACGACCCTCCCGCCCTCCCGACGCCAGTCTGAAACCTGCTGCAATAATGCCGACGGCCATGCGGCATGAAGCCGATACAGCAGGCCATCAGACAGGGCAACGAAACAGTCGGAGCCTGTCGACATGAATGAGCTTCGGAAGACTTTTCCGTGGTTGCCGGCGGCGATGGGTGTCGCGTCCGTTCCGTGCGAGAGCCGTGACGGCGGTTCCAACGCTTTCGCCTGAATGGCGAGGATGGGCCGCCTGCGCTCAATCCGCCGGATTGTCGGGCGGGTCGAACCGATAGCCCGCGCCGCGTATCGTCGTGATGGTCTCGGTGTCGAGCTTGCGGCGCAGCCTGACGATCCGCGAATCGATCGAGCGGTCGAATGCGTCGGTGCTTTCTGCCGGTGCGGCTGCAATGATGTCGTCGCGCGTCAACACCTTGTGGGGGCTTGCCATGAAGAGTTTGAGAAGGGCGACCTGGCCCGGCGAAAGCTGACCTTCGTCGCCCGAGCGGTGCATGACCATGGCCGAGCGCAGGTCGACCGTGGCGTTTTCGAGCACCAGCAGTTCCTGGCGGTTGCGTCCTCGGCGCGCCAGCAATCCGCCGATGCGGGCGGCGAGCTCGCGCACGACGAGCGGGCTCTCGACGACGTCGGCGGCGCCGAGTTCCAGCGCAAGGACCCTGTCGACGAGTTCGCCGCGCCGGCATACCAGGATGAAGTCGGGACCGCCTTCGCGCCCGTGGCGCCTGAGCAGGTCGCGGCCCTGTGCCGGGCTCATTGCGTCGCCGACAACGGCCACGTCGATGCGGCCGCCATCCAGAAGCGCCTCGGCTTCCCACGCCTGCGCGGTCATGCGCACATCATGGCCGCGCCGTTCGAGATGAGCGCGGAGATGGTCGCGAACACTTTCCGTAACGCAGATGAGCACCACCGTCGCCCGCGCCATGCCACCCCGTCACAGCCACAAACATGAGCCCTGGACAATATGTTTACACCCAATCTACCTTCCGCTGAAAGCGGGGACAAAGCGGCCGTGCGCGCCAGGATCATCATCGTCGAGGACGAGCCGGACCTGAGGGACGCCGTGGCCGAATATCTGGCCGCAAACGGCTATGAGGTCGAGACGGCGTCGAACGCCGCGGAAGCGCGGCCCATGCTGGAAGAGGGCGTCTTTCACCTCGCCATCCTGGACATCGCCATGCCCGGAGAGGACGGCCTGTCGCTCGGACGCTGGTTGAGGTCGCTGCGGCCGACCGGCATCATCTACGCCACCGCGGCGGGAACCGCGCTCGACCGCATCGTCGGGCTGGAGCTCGGCGCCGACGACTATGTGGTCAAGCCATATGAGCTTCGCGAACTCCTCGCCCGCGTGCGCTCCGTCCTGCGCCGGGTGCCCGAACCTGTCGCGGCCAAGGCCGAAGCCCGCCCGGCGCCGCGTCGGTCGATCCAATTCGGCCCACACCGCGTCGATCTCGACAGCCGGCGGGTCACGGGTCCCGGCGGCGTCCCGATCGAACTGGCGAAGAGCGAGTTCGACGTGCTGGAGATTTTTGTCACCCGCGCCAACCGCCTGCTGACGCGAAGCGTCATTTCGGGGGCGATCGGCCTCGGCGAAGACCCCGAATCCTCGCGCGCCGTGGATATCCGCGTCATGCGGCTGCGCAAGAAGATCGAGGCCGATCCGTCGAACCCGAAATTCCTGCGCACGGTGCGCGGCGAAGGGTATATCTTCTCGCTATCCGCCGGCGACGAAACAGGATCATGAGCGCGGATTTCCCGTTCTTCAGGACAGAGGCGGCGCTGCCGAGCACCGGGCGCGCGCTGCAGGAGGACAGTGTCGCGGTGGCGGCCGCCCGCATCATGCGCAGGCTGCGCCTGGCGATTGACTGGCGGCAGGACATCGACGAAATCCTCGAACTGCTCGGCCGCTCCTTCCGCGGCCACCGCGCCATCGTCTTCAGCCTGGAAGACGCGCCCGGCGAAGGTCTGACGCAGACGGTGGAGGCGTACTGGGTCGACAAATCGATCGCCGCCGTGTCGGCGCCGCCTTCGATCATTCCGCAGGCGATCGTGCACATGGACCCGCTGATGGGGCGTGTTGCCGAAGAAGGCCGGCAGGGCAAGATGTTCGCCGGTCTCACGCGCGACATCGAAGGGTTCCTGCGCCGGGATTTCGAGAACCAGCACATCAAGTCCTTTCTTTCCGTACCGATCCTCGCCAACGGCAGCGCCTGGGGCTCGATCGCCATCAACGACTGCGTCAACGAGCGCGTCTGGACCGACGAGGAGCGCGCGGCGATGGAGATCGTGGCGCTGGCGCTTTCGGATGCCATCGAGCGCTCGCTGTCCGACTATCATGTCTCGGAAGTGATCCGGGCAGCGATGCTGCAGGCATCGCTCGATGCCGTCATCGTCGTTGACGAGAGCGGCAAGATCATCGAGTTCAATCCCGCGGCCGAAAAGCTGTTCGGCTGGCCGAAGGCCGAGATCGTCGGCAGGGACGTGCTGGAGACGATCATTCCGCACTACTATCGCAAAGGCTTCTCGAACGGCGGCGAGTATCTGGCGGGGCGCGGGGCGCCGATGGTGGGCCGGCGCATGGAAACCGTCACCCAGAACGCCGCCGGCGAGATCGTCCCGATCGAACTGACGGCGATGGAGGTGAAGGTCGCCAACCGACGCATCGTCATCGGCTCGGTGCGCGACCTGCGCGACAGGCTGCAGGCGGAGGAGGAAATCCATCGCCAGCGCGAGAAGCTGCACCAGAATGAGAAGATGGCGGCGATGGGCTCGCTGCTCGCCGGCGTCTCGCATGAATTGAACAACCCTCTGGCGGTGGTGGTGGCGCAATCGACGCTGCTGCACGAGTTCGCGCCGGACGCGCAGACCAAGGTGCGGGCGGAAAAGGTGCGCGCCGCCGCCGAGCGCTGCGGCCGCATCGTCAAATCGTTCCTGTCGATGGTCAGGCTGCATCCGTCCGCGCAGGCCGAGACCGATCTCAACCAGGTGGTGCGCGCGGCATTGGAGCTGACCGCCTATGGCGCGCGCTCGAACGGCATCCTCATCGACAGCGATTTTGCCGAGGGGCCTCTGCTGGTGATGGCCGATGCGGACCACCTTACCCAGGTGGTGGCGAATTTCCTCATCAACAGCCAGCACGCGCTGGCGGGCGTGCAGCACGGGCAGCGCTCGATCAGGGTGCGCACCTACCGCGCCGTCGACGGCGGTGCCGGTTTCTCGGTCGAGGACAACGGGCCGGGCGTGCCGGAGGCGATCCGCGACCGCATCTTCGAGTCCTACTTCACCACCAAACCGGTGGGCGTCGGCACCGGCATCGGCCTTTCGATATCGAAGTCCATCGTCGAACGGCACGAAGGCCGCGTCCGGTTCGAGGAAGTCAAGCCGCACGGCGCTCGCTTCGTCGTCGAGTTGCCCGGCATCGTGTCCGCCGGTCTGCACGTCGCCGAAGGTGCTGCCGGGTCGCCAGGCCTGCGGCGCGCGCTCATCATCGACGACGAGCCCGACGTCGCCGCCTCATTGTCGGACATACTGGACCTGATGGGGATCAAGTCGGACATCGCCTCGAACTGGCTGGCCGCGTCCGAGATGCTGAAGGCCGGGCGGCAACCCGATATCGTCTTTTCCGACCTGCGCATGCCGACCGTCAGCGGCATGAGCATCTATCGCCAGCTTCTTGACGAGCGGCCACTGCTGGCGCGCCGTTTCGTGCTGGTCACAGGCGATCTCGTCGGAGCCAAGGCCGAGATCGAGGCGCTGCCGGCAGGCGAACGGCCGTTCATGCTGGAGAAGCCGTTCTCGACGCTCGACATAAGGGGCGTGCTGGCCGCGATCGGCGACGGCGCAGCGGGCGATTGAAGCATGCCGCGCAAAAGTGCATAGCCGTTCTGGGGCAACGCCATGCGAAAACAAAGGCTTGCAGTGCGACACGTGAACCCGGCCAAGCGTCGTGCGGGCCGGCTTTTCGGCCCGCTGTTTCAGGCATAGACGACCAGCAGGTCCTTGGCGTCGATCTGGTCGCCGGCATGGACGAGCACTTCGGCGATCGTGCCGTCACGCTCGGCATGCAGCGCCGTTTCCATCTTCATGGCTTCGATCGACAAAAGCACGTCGCCGGCCCTGACCGTCTGGCCGGCCGCGACCGAGACGCCCGACACCACGCCGGGCATCGGCGCGCCGACCTGCGCGTCGCTGCCGGCGTCGGCCTTGCGCCTTGCCTTCGCGGCGGAAGCGCCGTGCACGCGGTCCGGCACCTTGACGCGGCGCGGCTGGCCGTTCAACTCGAAGAAGACGGTGACCATGCCCTTATCGTCGACGTCGCCGATGGCGAGGCAGCGGATGACGAGGGTCTTGCCCTTTTCGATGTCGACGAAAATCTCGTCCTGCTGGTTCATGCCGTAGAAATAGGTCGGGGTCGGCAGCACGCTGACCGGGCCATAGGTTTCCTGCGCGGCGGCGAAGTCGGAAAACACCTTGGGATACATAAGCCAGGAGGCGAACTCGAATTCGGAGAGGCTTCGTCCCAGTTTCTCCTCGATCTCCTTGCGGCTTTTTGACAAATCCGCCGGTGCGAGCAGCGAGCCCGGCCGCACCGTATAGGGCTTGTCGCCCTTGAGCGCCTTCTTCTGCAGCGCCTCAGGCCATCCGCCCGGCGGCTGGCCGAGATCGCCGCGCAGCATGGAGACGACCGAATCCGGGAAGGCGATGTCCCTGGCCGGGTTCTCGACGTCGGCGACGGCGAGATCCTGGCTCACCATCATCAGCGCCATGTCGCCCACCACCTTGGAGGACGGCGTGACCTTGACGATGTCGCCGAACATCAGATTGACGTCGTGATAGGACTGCGCCACCTCGTGCCAGCGCGTTTCCAACCCGAGCGAGCGCGCCTGCTCCTTCAGATTGGTGAACTGGCCGCCCGGCATCTCGTGCAGGTACACTTCCGAAGCGGGTCCCTTCAGATCGCTCTCGAAGGCGGCGTACTGGTTGCGGACGGCCTCCCAGTAGAAGGAGATTTTCCTGATCCATTTGGGGTCGAGACCCGGATCGCGGTCGGTGCCTTTCAGCGCTTCGACGATGGAGCCCAGGCAGGGCTGCGAGGTGTTGCCCGAGAAAGAATCCATCGCCGCGTCGATGGCGTCGGCGCCTGCCTCCACCGCGGCGAGCACCGTCGCCGCCGACAGGCCGGACGTGTCGTGCGTGTGGAAATGGATCGGCAGGTCGGTCGCCTCGCGCAGCGCCTTGAACAGGACGCGCGCCGCGCCGGGCTTCAAGAGGCCTGCCATGTCCTTGACGGCGATGATGTGGGCGCCGGCAACCTCCAGTTCCCTGGCCAGCCCGACATAGTAGTTCAGGTCGTATTTGGCCCGATCGGGATCGAGGATGTCGCCGGTGTAGCACATCGCCGCCTCGATCAGCTTGCCTTCGGCGCCGACCGCGTCCATGGCGACGCGCATGTTCTCCACCCAGTTCAGGCAATCGAAGACGCGGAACAGGTCGATGCCGCCGGCGGCCGCCTGCCTGACGAAATGCTGCACGACGTTGTCCGGGTAGTTGGTGTAGCCGACGCCGTTGGCGCCGCGCAGCAGCATCTGTAACAGTATGTTGGGCGCCTTTTCGCGGATCAGCGCAAGCCGCTCCCACGGGTCTTCGGTCAGGAAGCGCATGGCGACGTCGAAGGTCGCGCCGCCCCAGCATTCGAGCGACAGCAGTCGCGGCAGCGCCCGCGCGTAGGTGCCGGCGATCGCGGCGATATCGTGCGTGCGCACGCGCGTCGCCAACAGCGACTGATGGCCATCGCGCATCGTCGTGTCGGTAACCAGAACCTCTCTCTGCGCGCGCATCCATTGGCCGAACTTTTCCGGCCCGAACGCGTCGAGCCGCTGGCGTGTGCCGTCGGGGACCGGGCCGGTGAACCAGGGGATAACGGGTGCTGCGGCGGCCGGATTCGGCTTCGGCCGGCCGCGCGTCTCGGGATGGCCGTTGACGGTGACGTCGCCCAGATAGTTGAGGAGCTTGGTGGCGCGGTCCTGACGCCTGACCTGGCTGAACAGTTCCGGCGTCGTGTCGATGAACCTGGTCGTGTAGGAATTGTCGGCGAAAGCCGGATGGTTGATGATCGCTTCCAGAAAGATCAGGTTCGTGGCCACGCCGCGGATGCGGAACTCGCGCAGAGCGCGGGTCATGCGCGAGATTGCTTCCCTGGGCGTCGGCGCCCAGGCCGTCACCTTCTCCAGCAGCGGATCGTAGTAGCGCGTGATGACGGCGCCCGAATAAGCCGTGCCGCCGTCGAGACGGATGCCGAAGCCGGTCGCCCCGCGATAGGCGGTGATGCGGCCGTAGTCGGGGATGAAATTCTGTTCGGGGTCTTCCGTGGTGATGCGGCACTGCAGGGCATGGCCGTTGAGCCGGATATCCTGCTGCGCGGGCACGCCGCTCTCCGCCGTGCCGATCGCGGCGCCGTCCAGGATATGGATCTGCGCCTTGACGATGTCGATGCCGGTCACCTGCTCGGTCACTGTATGCTCGACCTGGATGCGCGGATTGACCTCGATGAAGTAGAATTTTCCCGTGTCGGCATCCATCAGGAATTCGACGGTGCCGGCGCCGACATAGTCCGTCTCGCGGGCGATCTTCAGCGCGTAGCCGCACAGTTCCTGGCGCTGCGCGTCGGTGAGATACGGCGCCGGCGCGCGCTCCACGACCTTCTGGTTGCGGCGCTGGATCGAGCAGTCGCGCTCGAACAGATGCACGACGTTGCCGTGGGTGTCGCCCAGCACCTGCACCTCGACATGGCGGGCGCGCTCGACCAGTTTTTCGAGATAGACCTCGTCCTTGCCGAAGGCGGCCTTCGCCTCGCGCTTGCCCTCGTTGACCTCACGGGCGAGGTCGGCTTCGGATCGGATGGCGCGCATGCCACGTCCGCCGCCGCCCCACGACGCCTTGAGCATGACGGGATAGCCGATGCCGGCCGCAAGCGCCTTCACCGCTTCCATGTCGTCTGGCAGCGGATCGGTGGCCGGCACGACCGGCACGCCGACCTCTATCGCCAGGTTGCGAGCGGCGACCTTGTTGCCCAGCCGGCGCATCGTCTGGGGCTTCGGGCCGATGAAGGTGATGCCGTTTTCGGCGCAGGCCTCGGCGAATTCGGGGCTTTCCGAGAGCAGCCCGTAGCCGGGGTGGATGGCGTCGGCGCCGGAGAGCTTCGCCACCCGCATGATCTCGTCGATCGACAGGTAGCTCTCGATCGGCCCCATGTCCTTCGCCAGCCATGGCCCGCGCCCGACCTGGTAGCTCTCGTCCGCCTTGAAGCGGTGCAGCGAGTATTTGTCTTCCTCGGCCCAGATCGCCACGGTCTTGATGCCCAGTTCGCTCGCCGCGCGGAAGACGCGGATGGCGATTTCGGACCGGTTGGCGACGAGGATCTTGCTGATGGCCAAGAACGCGCTCCCGTAGCGTAATGTTGAGGAGGCTCATGAATAACGGGAAAATGCTGCAGCGCAACCAAAAATGCATTGCATCAATTCAACCGATTGAAATCGACTTCAATTCGCCTTTGCCGACTTGGTGCCCGACGGCATGAAAAAAGCCCGGCGCTGGGCGCCGGGCTTCGATTCTTGAACGAAACGGTGTGGCTTACTTCTTTTCGAAGTAGCCGATCTTGCCGTCGTCGCCCTTCTTCCATTCGTAGATGACGTAGTTGTTGCCGGTGGTGTCACCCTTCTCGTCGAAGCTGAGATCGCCGATGACGGTCTTCCAGGGGCCGTCCTTCTTGAGCGTCTCGGCAACCTTGGCCGGATCGTTCGAGCCGGCCTTGTTGGCCGCCTCGACCATCACCTGCACGGACGCATAGGAGTAGAGCGTGTAGGCTTCCGGCTCGAAGCCGGCCTTGCGGAACTTCTCCACGACTTCCTGGGCGTTCGGATTGTTGCGCGGGTCGGGCGCGAAGGTGTTCAGCGTGCCGATGACGGCGTCGCCGGCGATCGCGGCCAACTCGTTGGAGACGATGCCGTCGCCCGAGAACAGGATCGCGTTCAGGCCCTGGTCGTGCGACTGGCGGATGATCAGGCCGGCTGCCGGATGCAGGCCACCCCAGTAGATCAGGTTCACGCCGGCTTCCTTCATCTTCGCGATGAGGGCCGAGAAGTCCTTGTCGTCGGGGTTCACGCCTTCATACATGACTTCCGGATGGTTGTTGGCTTCCAGCGCCTTCTTGGTCTCGTCGGCGAGGCCCTGGCCGTAAGGCGTCTTGTCGTGGATGACCGCGACCTTGGCGTCCGGGAAGTTGTCGGCGATGTACTTGCCGGCGATGGCGCCCTGCTGGTCGTCGCGGCCGCAGATGCGGAACACGTTGGACATGCCACGCTCGGTCACCTGCGGATTGGTGGCTGCCGGCGTGACCATCAGCATGCCGTTTTCGGCATAGACCTCGGAAGCCGGAATGGTGACGCCCGAGTTGAAGTGGCCGTCGACGAACTTGACGCCGTCAGCGACGAACTTGTTGGCGACGGAGATGCCCTGCTTCGGGTCCGCCTGGTCGTCGCCGACCGAGAGGACGATCTTCTCGCCGTTCATGCCGCCGGCCTCGTTGAGGTCGGCCACGGCCTGCTCGGCGCCCTTCTGCAACTGCGCGCCATAGGCGGCGTTCGGACCCGTAACCGGGCCGGCGACGCCGATCAGGACGTCGGCCCACGCGCTGCCACCGAACGCGACCAGCGCGGTCAGGGCCACGGCCGACAAGAGTGATTTCTTCATAGATACGCTCCCATTTACGGAGTGGGCGTGGATGATGCTTTCATGCGATGCCCACCCTTATCGCAGAAAGGTCAGTTTGCCCATTTCCGGGCCGTTGTCACGCCGTTTCCTCCCGAAAACGGCGTTAATCATGAACGTCAGCCTTTTGACTTCCAGCTCAACAAGGAAGATCGCTCATAAAGCCAATTGTACTGCGTCACCATCTGTTCGGTGCGTGTGTACTGGTAGCCGAGGAAGCCCAGTATCATCAGCACGATCGTATCGACGATATAGTAGTGCAGGGAGAACATGGTGCCGTCGAACAGCGCATGGTGGATGAAGCGCACGGCCAGGCCGAGCCCGAGCAGGTAGAAGAAAAGCACGGTGGGGCTACGCCAGGTCTGCGCGGCCGCCTTGCCCGTCAGCCAGGCCGCCCCACCGCCCAGAAGGACGGTGATGAAGAGGAACTGCCAGATCGAGCCTTCTTCATGGAGGATACCCTGCATGGCTTCACTCTCCCCGTCTCAATGATGGCCGCCTTCGAGATAGGCGGCGCGCACTTCTGGATTGGCGAGCAGTTCCTTGCCGGTGCCGCTCATGGTGACGTTGCCGTTGACCATGACATAGCCGCGGGTCGCCAGCTTGAGCGCGCCGAAAGCGTTCTGCTCGACCAGGAAGACCGTCAGGCCCTGCGTGCGGTTCAATTCGCCGATAGCGTCGAAGATCTGCTTGACGATCAGCGGCGCCAGCCCCAGCGACGGCTCGTCGAGCAGCAGCAGCTTGGGGCGCGCCATCAGGGCGCGGCCGATCGACAGCATCTGCTGCTCGCCGCCCGACAGCGTGCCGCCGCGCTGGCCGATGCGTTCCTTGAGGCGCGGGAACAGCGTGAACACCTTCTCGACGTCCTCGTTGTAATATTTGAGGTTGTCGAGGCTGGCGCCCATCTGGAGATTTTCCATCACCGTCATGCGCGGGAAGATGCGCCTTCCTTCCGGCGACTGGGCGATGCGCAGACGCGCAATCTCGTGCGTAGGCAGCTTGGTGATGTCGGTGCCGGCAAAGGTGATCGTGCCGGTCCGCGCCTGCGGCTTGCCAAAGATGGTCATCATCAGCGTCGACTTGCCGGCGCCGTTGGCGCCGATCAACGCGACGACCTCGCCTTCCTTGACTTCGACATTGACGCCGTTCAGCGCCCGGATGTTGCCGTAATAGGTGTGGACGTCCCTGACGTCGAGGAGCGTTTGACCGGCCATCACTTACGCCCTCCGCGCTTGCCTGCCGCGGGCCTGGCGGTTCTTCTCCCGGCAGCCGCACGGGCGGACGCGTGGCTCGTCGCGACCTGGCCGGCATCGACGCGCTTCGAGAACTCGGTCTCCTTGCCTTTGGCCAGAAGCTTCGCCTGCTTCACCCATTCCTCCCGGGCGATGCGCCCGTCGAAGGCGAGATAGGTTTCGGCGAGCGTCACATCGGCCTTCTTCCAGTCCGCGATCTGGTCGAAATGGAAGATGCCGTGTTCGTTTAGCTTCTTTTCGTTGACCGAACCGATGCCCTTGATGCGGGTGAGATTGTCGGGCCGTCCGCCACGCGGCGCGGCGAGGCGGTTGGAGAGACCGGCCGTCTTCGCCGGGGCTCCGGTCGCCGGTTCCTTCGCTGCCGGTGCCTTCCGGGCTGGAGTCTTCGCCGCGGCCGCTGCGGCTCCGGAAGCGTCTTTCGATCGGCTTGCCTTGGACGGGGCCGAGGCTTTGCTGCGCGAGCCGGCTTTTGGCGCCGCCGCCGGTTTCGATGCGGCTGCGGCAGCCGCTGCTGGGCCTTCCCCGGCAGCCCGGCGCTGGCGCGTCTCGACCTGGGCGGCGCGCGAGGCGCCTTTCGAGACGGTGACGCGCTCGCCCTCGTCGCCATGCTCCACCGAGTCGGAGATCGGCCCGGCCATCATGGACGCGGAACTTCCCGGCCCGTGCCCGGCATCGGGGCCGGTATCGAGCTGCTCGATGACCTCGTCGTCGCCGACTTCCGTCAGCACGTCCTCGACCTCTTCGTCATCGACGCCGAGATAGGCGGCGATGACCTTCGGATCGGTGCGTACGGCTTCGGGATCCCCATCGGAAATCTTGCGGCCATATTCCAGCACGACGACATGGTCGGAAATCTGCATGACCACCGACATGTCGTGTTCGATCAGCAGGATGGAGGTGCCGGTGTTGTTCTTGATGTCCATCAGCAGCGTGTTGAGCGCCAGCGACTCCTTCGGATTGAGACCGGCGGCGGGTTCGTCGAGACACAGAAGTTCAGGCCCGGTGCACATGGCGCGCGCGATTTCCAGTCTGCGCTGGGCGCCGTAGGGCAGGTCGCCGGCGGGGTCGTCGGCGCGATCGACCAGTTCTGCCTTTTCGAGCCAGTGCTTGGCGAGCTCGATGGATTCGGCCGACGCCTGCCGGTAGGAGGAGAAGCCGAACAGACCGAGGAAGGTGTAGCCGGAGGCTTTCATCAGCTTGTTGTGCTGTGCCACCAGGAGGTTTTCCAGCGCCGTCATGCCGGAGAAAAGGCGGATGTTCTGGAAGGTGCGCGCCACCTTGGCGCGCGCCGGGATCTCATGGTTCGGCAACCGCTCCAAGAGATAGCTGGAGCCGTCGCGACGGTTGAGCGTGATCATGCCCTCGGTCGGCTTGTAGAAGCCGGTGATGCAGTTGAACACCGTCGTCTTGCCGGCGCCGTTGGGGCCGATCAGCGCGGTGATTTCGCCGCGCCTGGCCTGGAAGGACAGGTCGCCGATCGCGACCAGGCCGCCGAACTTCATCGACAGGTGCTCGACATTGAGGATGGTGTCGGTCATGGACGCGTCGGACTTGGACATAGGTGTCACCGAAGTGGTCGTGCTCGCGTTCATCAGCCGTGGCCCTCCTTGGTGAAGGAGCCGGAGACGGCCTTGCGTTCCTTCAGGAAGGCCGTCGGTTCGCGCGAGCCGACGAAGCCGCGCGGCTTCCACAGCATGACGATGACCATGGCCATGCCGAACAGAAGCATGCGGTAGAGTTCGGGCGTGAAGTCCGGCCCGAAGATCACCTTCAGGAACTGCAGCTCACGCAGGATCTCGGTGCCGCCGATCATCACCACCGCCGCGACGGCGATGCCGCCGAGCGACCCCATGCCGCCCAGCACCACGATGGCGAGGATGATCGCCGATTCCAGGAAGACGAAGGATTCGGGACTGACGAAGCCCTGGCGGGCGGCGAAGAAGGAGCCCGCGAAGCCGCCGAACATGGCGCCGGTGGCGAAGGCGGTCAGCTTGGTGGTGGTGGTGTTGATGCCGAGCGAGCGGCAGGCGATCTCGTCCTCGCGCAGCGCCTCCCACGCCCGCCCCACCGGCAACCGGCGCAGCCTGATCGTCACGAAGGCGGTGAGCAGGCACAAAAGCAGGATGAGATAATAGAGGAATATCTTGTAGTAGACGCCCGACGTCGCCCAGCCCATCACCTTGGCGATGTAGTTCGGGTCGCTGACGTTGAAGGACATCAGGCCGAAGAAAGACACTTTCGGAATGCTGGAGATGCCGGCGGAGCCGTTGGTGACGACGCGCCAGTTGACCAGCACCATGCGGATGATCTCGCCGAAGGCCAGCGTGACGATGGCGAGATAGTCGCCGCGCAGCCTGAGCACGGGAAAGCCGAGGATGACGCCCCACATGGCGGCCATGATGCCGGCGCAGGGCAGCAGGATCCAGAACGACAGACCGTAGTGCGAGGCCAGCAGCGCATAGGAATAGGCGCCCACGGCATAGAAGGCGACATAGCCGAGGTCGAGCAGGCCGGCGAGGCCAACGACGATGTTCAGGCCCCAGGCCAGCATGACGTAGATGAGAATCTGGATGCCGAAATTGTCGACCCATTTCAGCGATCCCTGCAGGCCGACCAGCGACACGGCCACGACCGGGAACAGGAACAGGATGAGGATGCCGATCTTGTTGGAGTTGCGGCGGATGAAGCCGGGCTCCTTGACGACGACGGGCGCCTTGGCCCGCTCGGCCTTGGCCCGCTCCATCGCCGGTGCAATGAAGCCGACATAGAGGAAGCGGCCGAGCATGGTCAGCGCCACCACCGCGGCCAGCAGGCCCCAGCGTGGCACCAGGACCAGTTCGTTGCGGATGTTCTGGTCGGTCTTGAGCCCGATCAGCAGAACGAACATGCCGAACGAGACGACGCCGGCGAACAGCGCCTCGCGCACGGCGCGCGCGACAGGGTTGGCGGCTTCGCGCGAAGCGGAAACGGTGGCGGTCATGCTCAGACCTTTTCGACTTCGGGCCGACCGAGAAGGCCGGAGGGCAGGAAGATCAGAACGATGGCCAGGATCGAGAAGGCGGCGACGTCCTTGTAGTCGATGGAGAAGTAGGCCGACCACATGCTCTCGATGAAGCCGATCAGCAATCCGCCGACCACAGCGCCGGGCAGCGAACCGATGCCGCCCAGAACCGCCGCGGTGAAGGCCTTCACGCCCGGCACGAACCCGTCAGAGAAGGCGACAACGCCGTAATACATCAGGAACAGCGTGCCGGCGACGGCGGCAAGGGCTGCGCCCATGATGAAGGTGAGCGAGACGGTGCGGTCGACGTCGATGCCCAGCAGCGCCGCCATTTTCTGGTCCTGCTCGCAGGCGCGTTGCGCGCGCCCCAGCGGCGTGCGGTTGACGATGTACCAGAAGATCGCAAGCAGCACTGCCGTGACGACGACGATGATGATCTGCTTCAGCGAAACGCTGACGCCGCCGATGTTGTAAACCTGGCTGACCATCGGCGGGATCGGCTTGTTGCGCGGGCCCTGCGTGACCTGCACGAAGTTCGAGAGAGCGATCGACATGCCGATGGCGGTGATCAGCGGCGCCAGCCGGAACGAGCCGCGCAGCGGCCTGTAGGCGACCTTCTCGATCACCCAGTTGTAGAGGCCGCTCAGAAGCATCGCCACGATCATCATGATCAGCAGCGCCACCACGACGGGCACCGAATAGAACAGCGAGGTGAGGATGAGGAAAACGATCAGGGCGATGAAGGCGCCGACCATGAAGAGGTCGCCGTGGGCGAAGTTGATCATGCCGATGATGCCGTAGACCATCGTGTAGCCGATCGCGATCAATCCGTAGATCGACCCCAGCGTCAGCCCGTTGATCACTTGCTGAACGAAGTACTGCATATTCTACAATGCTCCCCTGGAACGTCGTCCAACCGGACGCGTCCTTTTTCGTATTTCCCCTAGTCCTAAGGTTTCGAGCCCGGATTGCAACGTGATTTTTCGCGCGGCTCGCGCGAAATTGAACCACCTTTCCAATCGACCGCTTCTTACCCGGCTACCCCGATGGACCATCGCGGACCCTATCATTGGCACAACGCAATGTCTTTGATGATTCCCACGAAAACGAAACGGTTTTTCGAAGATTTCGCCGGGAAACAAACTTATCCAGACGAAAGATTGCACTCTCGAGACGAGGTGTCAGCCCCTGTTTTCCCGCCTCAATTCAGCGAATTCCTCCTATTTGACCACGAAACCATGCGCGAACGGATCGCGGTCGTCGATGAAGATGGTGTTGAATCCGGTCTGCCTCGCCCATCCGCCGATCGACGGGACGATGGCGGGCCTGTCGCCGACGCTCACGTCCTTCTCGACGCGGCCCTTGAACAGCGAGCCGATGATCGATTCATGGACGAATTCGTCGCCGGCCTTCAGCTTGCCCTTGGCGCGCAGCTGCGCCATCCGCGCCGACGTGCCGGTGCCGCAGGGCGAGCGGTCGATCGCCTTGTCGCCGTAGAACACGGCGTTGCGCGCATGGGCTTGCGGATCCCTCGGCGCGCCCGTCCACAGCATATGCGACAGGCGGTTGATGCCGGGGTTCTCCGGGTGGACGAACTCGTATTTCTCGTTCAGCCGCTGGCGCACCACCGGGCTCCAGGCGATCAGGTCTCCGGCCGAATGATCGGCCAGGTCGGAATAGTTCTTCTGCTTTTCCACGATGGCGTAGAAGTTGCCGCCATAGGCGACATCGACGACGATCTCGCCCAGCACGGGACAGTCCACCGTCAGGCCCTCGGCGTAGAGGAAGGAGGGTATGTTGGTGATGCGTACCTCCTCGACGAAGCCATCGACCTCCTTGTATTCCGCCTTCACCAGACCGGCCGGCGTGTCGAGATGGAGCACGCCCGGCGTCCTCGGCTTCACCAGCCCGTTCTCGATGGCCATCGTGACGGTGCCGATGGTGCCGTGACCGCACATCGGCAGGCAGCCGGAGGTCTCGATGAACAGGATTGCCACGTCGCAATCGTCGCGCGTCGGCGGGTAGAGGATCGAGCCCGACATCATGTCGTGGCCGCGCGGCTCGAACATCAGGCCGGTGCGGATCCAGTCGTATTCGGCGAGGAAATGCGCGCGGCGCTCCATCATGGTCGCGCCGTTCAGGCGCGGCCCGCCGCCCGCCACGAGGCGGACGGGATTGCCGCAGGTGTGGCCGTCGATGCAAGTGAAGGTATGGCGCGACATGGTGGCTGGACCCGAGAGCTGAGCGAATACTAAAAGCGTTGCGGGCTGAACGGCGCAAGGTCGATCGCCGGTCTTTTCCCTGAAATCACGTCGCGCACCAGCCGCCCCGTCGCGGCGGACTGGGTGAGGCCGAGATGGCCGTGGCCGAAGGCGTAGAAGACGTTCGGCGCGCGCCGTGACGCGCCGATCACCGGAAGCGAATCCGGCAGCGATGGACGGTAGCCCATCCATTCGCGCCCGCCCTCGGTCTTCAGGCCCGGCAGGAACTGCCTCGCCTTCTCCAGCATGGCGCGGGCGCGGGCGTAGTTGGGCGGGCGTTTCAGGCCGGCCAGTTCCACCGCGCCGCCGACCCGCACCCCGGTGACGAGCGGGCTGACTACGAAGCCGTGGCCGACGAAGGTGAGCTGCCTTTTGAGATCGAAAGCGCCGACAGGCAGGGTGGTGTTGTAGCCGCGCTCGGTTTCGAGCGGGATGCGGTCTCCGAAGCCGGCGGCATGATGATGCGACCATGCCCCGGCGCAGATGACGAGCCTGTCCGCATGCGCCGTGCCGCCGCCGGCGAAGGCGATCTCCACGCCGGCGCTGGCGCCTGCGGCCGTAGCGGCGCTCGCGCTTGTTACGGTCCGCCTCTCGAACCGCGCGCCCCTGCCTTCGGCATAGGCCCAGATCGCCTTGCCGAACAATTTCGGGTCGGCGACGGTCTTCCATGTCGGCATGAAGGTGCCGTGGGTGAAGCGGGGTGAAAGACCCGGCTGGAGTTCGGTCAGCCGGGCGCCCGAGACGTGCTCGTAGGGAATGGAGAAGCGGTCGCGCGCGGCCCAGCCGGGCAGGGACGCCTTGAATTCGGCTTCGCCTTCGTAGAGGTCGATGGCGCCCTCATGGCTGATCATGCCCTCGGCGCCGGCGCGCGCGGCGAGGCCTGCCCATTCTTCCTCGGCCAGCCGCATCAGCGCGGCCTGCGCGGCGAGGCCGGCGTCGAACTTGCGCGGGTCGCCCGCTCGCATGAAGCGGATCAGCCATGGCGCCAGCTTCGGCAGGTAGGCCGGCGGAATGGTCAGCGGTCCGAGCGGATCCATCAGCCAGCGCGGCAGCTTCTTCAGCATGCCCTTGTGCGCCAGCGGCAGCGGATCGGGAAAGGCAAGCGCGGCTGCGTTGCCCGACGAGGTTTCCTCGCAGATGCCGGTGCGGTCGTAGACGGTGACGTCATAGCCGGCCTCCGCCAGGTGCGCCGCCGTGCAGATGCCGACGATGCCCGCGCCGACGACGGCGATGTGCGATTTCGGCGCGTCGGTCATGCCGAACCGCCGGTGTGGCGGAAAAGGCACCTCCACCCCTTACCCCTCCCCTCAAGGGGGAGGGGGATTCTGAGACGCTGGAGATTCCCCTCCCCCTTGAGGGGAGGGGTAAGGGGTGGGGGTAAATTCATATGCGATACCCGCTGCTTATGCCGCCTTCGCCAGGTCGAGCTTGGGCAATTCCGGCCGGACCGCCAGCGCGTCGCGCACGATCTTCTCCACTTGCGCACGGCGCTCGCCCGTCAGCGGCTGGCGCGGGGCGCGCACGCGGTCATTGGTGCCGATGGCGAGCACTTCCGCCAGCTTGATGTTCTGGACCAGATAGGTCGAGACGTCGAGGTCGAGCAGCGGCCTGAACCAGCGGTAGATGGCGAGCGCCTCCTCGCGGCGACCCTCTCTCATGAGCCGGTAGATCGCCACCGTCTCCTTCGGGAAGGCGGTGACCAGCCCGGCCACCCAGCCGATGGCGCCCACCGACAGCGCCTCGAAAGCGAGGTTGTCGACGCCGGTGAACAGGTCGAAGCGGTCGCCGAAGCGGTTGATGATCTCGGTCGAGCGACGGATGTCGTCGGAGGATTCCTTGATCGCCACGAACAGCGGATCGTTGGCCAGTTCCTCCATCACCTCGACGGTGACGTCAACGCGGTAGGCGACACGGTTGGAATAGATCATCACCGGCAGGCCGCCGGCAGCGGCCATCGCCTTCAGCGTCGCCACGGTCTCCTGGGGGTTGGTATGGTAGATCGGCGAGGGCACGATCATCAGCCCGTCGGCGCCTTCCTTGGCGGCGCGCCTGGCGATCGCCGCGCCTTCGCGGGTGCCCGGCTCGTTAATGGTGAGCAGGACCGGCTTCTTGCCCGCGACCTTCTGCGCCGTCTTCAGCACGTCGATCTTCTCGTCCTGGCTGAGCATCGGTCCTTCGCCGAGCGAGCCGGCGACGATGATGCCGTCGCAGCCGGCTTCCATCTGCAGCGCGAAGCAGCGCTCCATCTCGGCGTGGTCAAGCCGGTCGTCTTCGGTGAATTTGGTGGTGACTGCGGGAAAAACGCCTGTCCACATGGCTTGTCTCCATCTGATATATCAGAGGTATATCTGCGGCGAATTAAATTGTCAAGCGGCATGTCGGGCTGATATATCAAATTCCGGCAGACGGAGGCGAAGCGTTGGACGCAGTGACGGGCGAACGGGATCAGACGGCGGAACTGGCGAGCGCCAGGGCCTACCGCGTGCTGGAAAAGCTGATCGTCACGCTCGAGCTGGCGCCCGGCGCCGTCGTCACCGAGCGGGTGCTGATCGAGCGTCTGTCGCTCGGCCGTACCCCCGTGCGCGAGGCGATCCAGCGGCTGACCTGGGAAGGACTGCTGGAAGTGCGGCCGCGCGCCGGCATCGTCGTGGCGCCGCTCAACGCCGGCGACTGGCTGCGTGTCATCGACGCGCGCCGCGGCGTCGAGATGGTGCTGGCCCGCTCGGCCGCGCGCTTCCTCACCGACGAGACGGCGGTGCATTTCCAGGCGACGGGCGTCGCCATGCACGAGGCGGTGATCGCCAAGGACGTGCTCGGCTTCCTGGAAGCGGACAAGTCGCTGGACGAGGCGCTGGCGCGCGCCGCCGACAATTCTTTCGCGGCACGGGTGGCGGCGCCGCTGCAAACGCACAGCCGGCGCTTCTGGTATCGGTTCCAGAGCGGCACCGGGCTGGCCGAATCGGCCGCAAATCACGTCGCGCTCATCCGCGCCATCCTCGAAAAGGACGAGGACCAGGCCGGCGAGAAGGCCGATCGGCTGATGTCGCTGCTGCGCCTGCACGCGCAGGCGGCGGCGATGCGGTGAGCGGCCTGTCCGCCTGACGGATTCCGCACCCGGGGGAAAATCCTGCAAGCATTGTCGGCTGCGCGCCCGCTGCCGCGTCTTTCAATCAGGCCGGCAACCTGCCGGTATGATCGGAGGAGAGGATTCATCATGGGCAAGACCATCGCCGTCATCGTCGCAAGACTGATCTTCGCCGCCATCTTCGCGATGGCCGCCGGCTTCAAGTTCGCTGGTATGCAGGCGACAGCCGATTACATCGCCGCCGCCGGCTTCCCGTTCCCGCTGCTGCTCGCCTGGCTGGCGGCGCTTTTCGAGGTCGCGCTCATGCTCGCCTTCCTGAGCGGCGCCTTCTTCTCCGAGGCGGCGCTGCTGGCCGGCGTCTATGTGATCTTCCTGGCTGTCGCCTTCCACGGTCCGTCGCACTGGCAGGGCAACCAGGCCGAGTTCGGCTTCTTCGTCGACCACTTTACTTTCCTGGCGGGGCTGCTGTTCGCGGCCGTGCACGGTCCGGGCGGAAAGCTGGCGATGAAGGCGGGACTGATCTGGAAATAATGCGGCCTCGAATCTTGACCGTCGATACTGCCCTTACTCTTCTTTCCGTAAACGATGGGGTGAGGATGCCGGCAGGCAGGTGAAGGGCGGCGCCGGTGACCCGAAAACCAGGACGCGGGCGCAGCTCGAAAAAAGCAAAAAGGCCGCGGAACATCCGCGGCCTTCGCATTCCTGCGCCGAAGTTGAAATTTACTTCATTGTCGGCATGGCGAACTCGGCGCCTTCCTTGACGCCGGAAGGCCAGCGCTGGGTCACCGTCTTGGTCTTGGTGTAGAAACGCACCGAATCCGGCCCGTACTGGTTGAGGTCGCCGAAGCCCGACCGCTTCCAGCCGCCGAAGGTGTAGTAGGAAACCGGCACCGGAATCGGCACGTTGACGCCGACCATGCCGACATTGACGCGTGCGGCGAACTCGCGCGCGGCGTCGCCGTCGCGGGTGAAGATGGCGACGCCGTTGCCGTATTCGTGCTCGGAGGGAAGCCGCAGGGCCTCCTCGAAATCATGGGCGCGCACCACCGACAGCACCGGGCCGAAGATCTCTTCCTTGTAGATGCGCATGTCCGGCGTCACGTCGTCGAACAGGCAGCCGCCCATATAGTAGCCGTTCTCGTAGCCCTGCATCTTGAAGCCGCGCCCGTCGACCAGAAGCTTGGCGCCTTCCTTGACGCCGATATCGACATAGTTCTTGACGCGCTCAAGCGCCTGGGCGGTCACCAGCGGGCCGAAATCGGCGGCGGGGTCGGTGGACGGGCCGATCTTCAGGCTTTCGACGCGCGGGATGAGCTTCTCGACCAGCCTGTCGGCGGTCGCCTTGCCGACCGGAACCGCGACCGAGACGGCCATGCAGCGCTCGCCGGCCGCGCCGTAACCCGAGCCGATCAGCGCATCGACCGCCTGGTCCATGTCCGCGTCGGGCATGACGATCATGTGGTTCTTGGCGCCGCCGAAGCACTGCACGCGCTTGCCGGTGGCGCAGCCGCGCGCATAGATGTATTCGGCGATCGAGGAGGAGCCGACGAAGCCGACCGCCTTGATGTCCGGATCGTCGAGGATGGCGTCGACCGCCTCCTTGTCGCCGTTGACGACGTTGAGGATGCCGTCCGGCAGGCCGGCCTCGGTCATCAGCTCGGCCAGCTTCATCGGCACGCCCGGATCACGCTCGGAGGGCTTCAGGATGAAGGCGTTGCCGCAGGCGATCGCCGGCGCGAACTTCCACATCGGAATCATGGCCGGGAAGTTGAAGGGCGTGATGCCGGCGACGACGCCGAGCGGCTGGCGCACGGAAAAGATGTCGATGCCGGGGCCGGCGCCCTCGGTGAACTCGCCCTTCATCAGATGCGGGATGCCGAGCGCGAACTCGACCACCTCGACGCCGCGCAATATGTCGCCCTTGGCGTCCGGAATCGTCTTGCCGTGCTCGCGGGCGAGAAGCTCGGCGAGCGCGTCGTTGTCGCGCGCCACCAGTTCGAGGAACTTCATTAGGACGCGAACGCGCCGCTGCGGGTTGGTCGCGGCCCAGGCCGGCTGCGCGGCCTTGGCGTTCTCGACCGCCTTGCGCAATTCGTCCTTCGACGCCAGCGCTACGGTGGCGCGCACCGAGCCGTCCAACGGCTGCATGACATCCTGTTTGCGTCCGCTCGTGCCGGCGACCTGCTTGCCGCCGATGAAATGTCCGTACTCGATCATGGTTTCGCTCCCTGAAGGTCTGTTCGCCGCCATTGTCGCCCTTCCCGGGTGAAATGCAATGCGAGCGGATGGTGAGCCGATGTGCGCAAAACAGCGAACAAGATTGAAATCGTCTTCATTTGGCGCATAGATAGTGCGCCGTGGAACGTTCGGCCTTTGTAAGGGAGCCGGCCGATCATGAACTGGGACGATGTCCGCATCTTCCTTGCCGTCGCCCGGGCCGGGCAGATCCTCGGCGCGGCCAGGCGGCTTTCGCTCAACCATGCCACCGTGTCGCGCCGCGTCGCGGCGCTCGAGGAAGCGCTCAGGACGAAACTGTTCCGGCGTCTCACCACCGGTTCGGAACTGACGCCGGCGGGAGAGCGGCTGCTGGTGATCGCCGAGAGGATGGAAGCGGACATGCTCGCCGCCCGCGCCGAACTTGCCGAGGGCGACGGGCAGGTTTCCGGCACGGTGCGGGTCGGCGCGCCGGACGGATTCGGCGTCAGCTATCTGGCGCCGCGCCTCGGCGCGCTGGTCGAGCAGCACCCCGAACTGAAGGTGCAGCTCGTGCCTGTGCCCCGCTCCTTCTCGCTGTCGCGGCGCGAGGCCGACATCGCCATCACCACCGAGCGGCCCGCCGAGGGCAGGCTGGTGGCCGTCAAGCTGGTCGACTATTCGCTCGGCCTGTTCGCCGCGAAGAGCTACGCGGCCACGCATGGCCTGCCGCAGGAGAGACGGGACCTGGCGCGACACCGGCTGGTCGGCTACGTGCCCGACCTGGTGTTCTCGCCGTCGCTGGACTATGCGGAGGAATTCTCGCCCGCCTGGGACGCCGGCTTCATGATCTCCTCGGCGCTCGGCCAGACGGAAGCGGTGCGCGCCGGCGCCGGCATCGGCATCCTGCACACCTTCATCGCGCGGGCCATGCCGGAACTGGTGGCGGTGGAGGGCGTGGCGCCGATCCGCCGCGCCTACTGGTTGGTCTATCATGAATCCATGCGCGGCATTCCGCGCATCCACACGGTGGCGGATTTCATCGCCCTGCGCGTCGAGCAGGACCGCCAGCTCTTCACCTGAGCCAACCCGCGCCGGTTTCTGCTGCGGTGCACAAACCCGAACACTGTCCTATAAAGACCGTGAGCGCCGGTTCGGGCGCATCGGCAGCGAGGTCCATCATGAACACGAGACGCACCGCAATCGTCACCGGCTCCACCAGCGGCATCGGCCTGGGCATCGCCCGGGCCTTCTGCGCGCAAGGCATGAACGTGATGCTGAACGGTTTTGGCGACACGGCCGAGATAGAGGCGCTGCGGCTGGGACTGGCGCAGGAATTTTCGGTCGCCGTCTCCTATTCCCCGGCCGACATGACCAGGCCGGACGAGATCGACGCGATGGTCGCCGGCGCCGAGGAAGCTTTCGGCAGCGTCGATGTGCTGGTCAACAACGCCGGCATCCAGTTCGTCTCGCCGATCGAGGAATTCCCGGTCGAGAAATGGAACGCCATCCTGGCGATCAACCTGTCCTCGGCCTTCCATGCCAGCAAGGCGGTGATCCCCGGCATGAAGGCGCGCGGCAGTGGCCGCATCATCAACGTCGCCTCGGCGCATGCGCTGGTGGCCTCGCCTTTCAAGTCGGCCTATGTGGCGGCCAAGCACGGCATCGCCGGCTTGACGAAGACGACGGCGCTGGAACTGGCGACGTTCGGCATCACCGTCAACGCCATCTGCCCCGGCTATGTGTGGACGCCGCTGGTGGAAAGGCAGATCCCCGACCAGGCGCGCACGCGCGGCGTCTCGGAGGAGGAAGCGAAGGCGGCCCTTCTGGCGTCGCAGCCGACGAAGCGCTTCGTCGCCATCGAGGAAGTCGCGGCGCTCGCCGTGTTCCTGGCCGGCGACATGGCCCGCTCCATCACCGGCGCGGCCATCTCCATCGATGGCGGCTGGACGGCGCAATAGGCACCTTTGTTCTATCAGCAGAGCGGCGCTCGTTAGAGCGTCGTTGCCTAGTCGTAGCGCGTCACGCCAAGCGCGCTGACGTCGATGTCCGGCTTGCGGCCGGAGATGATGTCGGCCAGCACCCGCCCCGAACCGCAGGACATGGTCCAGCCGAGCGTGCCGTGGCCGGTGTTGAAGTAGAGGTTGGCGTATTTCGAGGGGCCGATGATCGGCGGGCCGTCCGGGGTCATCGGCCGCAGGCCGCACCAGAAGGTGGCCGCCCTGACGTCGCCGCTGCCGGGGAAAAGGTCGGTCACCGAATGCTCGAGGGTGGCGCGGCGGGCGGCGCGCAGCTTCAGGTCATAGCCGGCGATCTCGGCGGTGCCGCCGACGCGAATGCGGTCCCCGAGACGGGTGATGGCGACCTTGTAGGTCTCGTCCATCACCGTCGAGACCGGAGCCTTGCCGGCGTCCGTGATCGGTACGGTGATCGAATAGCCCTTGATCGGATAGACCGGGATCGGCTGGCCGATCCGGCGCATCCACAGCGGCGAATAGGGGCCCATGGCCATGACGTAGGCGTCGGCTGTGCGCTCGCCCGCGCTGGTCGAGACGCCGGTGACCTTGCCGCCTTCGGTGCGGATCGCCTCGACGGTCGTGCCGTATTCGAAGGTCACGCCGCGCGCGGCGCACATCTCGGCCAGCCTGGTGGTGAACATCTGGCAATCGCCGGTCTCGTCGCCCGGCAGACGCAGCCCGCCGACGAATTTTTCGCGCACCGAGGCCAGTCCCGGTTCAGCGGCGATGCAGCCCGCGGGGTCGAGGACCTCGAACGGCACGCCGTACTCTCTCAGAACCTCGACGTCGCCGCCGATGCCGTCGAGCTGCTTCTGCTTGCGGAAGAGCTGGAGCGTGCCCTGCGCGCGCTCGTCATAGGCGATGCCGGCGGAGGCGCGCAGCGCCTTGAGAACATCGCGGCTGTATTCGGCCAGCGGCACCATGCGCGACTTGTTGAGCGCATAGCGTCCGGCCGTGCAGTTCGTAAGCATCCTGAAGACCCATGACCACATGGCCGGATCGGCCAGCGGCCGGATGACCAGCGGTCCGTGCTTCATGGTCAGCCATTTGATCGCCTTGATCGGCACGCCGGGCCCCGCCCAGGGCGAGGAGTAGCCGGGCGACACCTCGCCGGCATTGGCGAAGCTCGTCTCCCGCGCCGGGCCTTGCTGGCGATCGAGGACCGTCACCTCGTGGCCCGCCTCGGCAAGATACCAGGCGGATGTGACACCAACCACGCCGCTGCCCAGTATGAGAATCTTCATCGCAATCTTCCTTCACCAGATCCCGGCCGTCACGCTGTCCGGTCCGCTCTTCCCTGCCGGATTTCGGGCGCGCGGCCAAGAGGCAGCCAACGGTTCCGCCGTGTCTGGCACAGTGGCATCGTTCGCCGAATGGATCGAATCCGCAGTTCAGGCGTTTGAGGACCGACGGGGCGACAGATTCGAGAGGAACCACCATGAAGAAACTGATACTCATCGCGGCGATGGGCCTGGCGCTCGGCGCATGCTCGCGGACGGAACAGGGCGCTGCCGTCGGCGGCCTCGGCGGCGCGGCCGTGGGTGCGGCGGTTGCCGGCGATCCGGTCGAGGGCGCGGTCCTCGGCGGAGCGGTCGGCGCGGTTGCCGGCGCGCTGATCGGCAATGCCACCGAGAGCGGCCAATGCCGTTATCGCGGCCGCTACGGCCGAACCTATGTCGCGGATTGTCCGCGCGATTACGACTGGCGGGGCCATCGCCACCACCGCCGGTATTGATGTCGGCAGCTTCCCAAAAGAAAAACCGGACGCCCGCGCGCCCGGTTTTTCTTTTTGCCTGACGGTTTCGGCTGGAAAGACCTGCGGCCTTCCAAGCGCCGAAATCGTTACTCGGCGCTCGCCTCGGCGGGAGCCGCTGCGGCCTCGGCAGCGGCCGCTGCCGCATCTTCCTGGGCCTTGGCCAGCAGCGCCGCGCGTTCCTGCGCCTTCTTGCCGGGCTGCGCCTTGGTCGGGTTGCTACGGGCGTCGCGCTTGGAAATGCCGGCCTGGTCGAGGAAGCGCAGCACGCGGTCGGTCGGCAGGGCGCCATGCGCGAGCCAGTGCTTGACGCGCTCCTCGTCGAGCTTGACGCGCTCGCCGTCCTTCGGCAGCAGCGGGTTCCAGGCGCCGACCGCCTCGATGAAGCGGCCGTCACGCGGCGAGCGCACGTCGGCGACGACGATGTGGTAGTAGGGGCGCTTCTTCGAGCCCGCGCGGGCCAGTCTGATCTTCAATGCCATTTCATGTCTCCTGGAATGTCACAATTGGTAGGTTGATATCGCCGGCCTTCGGGTTGTTCGGCCGGGGTTTCGGTCATCCGCCGTTCTTGTCGGCGGCGATCTGCTCGTGATGACGGATCACTTCCTTGATCACGAAATTGAGGAACTTCTCCGCGAAGTCCGGGTCGAGATGGGCCTCCCTGGCGAGCCGTCTCAGCCGCTCGATCTGCTCGGCCTCGCGATTCGGGTCTGCCGGCGGCAGGTTGTGCGTGGCTTTCAACACGCCGACGGCCTGGGTGCACCGGAAGCGCTCGGCCAGCGTGTGGATCAGGATGGCGTCGAAATTGTCGATCGAGGCACGATATCCGGCGAGGACCTTTTTCGCATCCTCCATGTCCGTCTCCTTGCTCATGCGCCCCTCACTTCTTCTTTCCGAGACCGGGCAGCCCGCCGGGGCCGCCGATGCCGGGCAGTTTCATGCCTCCAGGCAATCCGGGCAGGCCACCACCCAAGCCCGGCAGCCCGCCGGGAAGCCCCTTCGGCAGACCGCCCGGCCCGCCGAGACCGGCGGCTTCCGCCTGCTTCTTCAGGGCTTCAAGCTGCTTCGGGTCCATCTTGGAAAGGTCCGGCATTCCTCCCATTCCGGGCATGATGCCGCCAAGCCCCATCTTCGATGCAAGGCCGCCCATGGCCGCGCGCATCATGCCGCCGCCTTTGCCCTTACCGCCCATCGCCTTCATCATGTCGGCCATGGAGCGGTGCATCTTGAGCAGCTTGTTGATCTCGGCGGCGTCCGTGCCGGAGCCGGCGGCGATGCGCTTCTTGCGGCTGTGCTTAAGCATGTCGGGATTGGCGCGCTCGGCCTTCGTCATCGAGGAGATGATGGCGAGCTGGCGCTTGAACATGCGGTCGTCGAGACCGGCGGCGGCCATCTGGTCCTTCATCTTGCCCATGCCGGGCATCATGCCCATGATGCCGCCCATGCCGCCCATCTTCGACATCTGCTGAAGCTGCTGGGCGAGGTCGTTCAGGTCGAACTTGCCCGACTGCATCTTCTTCGCCATCGCCGCCGCCTGCTCGGCGTCGATGGTCTCGGCGGCCTTCTCGACGAGGCTGACGATGTCGCCCATGCCGAGGATGCGGTCGGCGATGCGCTTGGGATAGAATTCCTCCAGCGCGTCCATCTTCTCGCCGGTGCCGATCAGCTTGATCGGCTTGCCGGTGACGGCGCGCATGGAAAGGGCGGCGCCGCCACGGCCGTCGCCGTCCATGCGGGTCAGAACGAGACCGGTGATGCCGACGCGCTCGTCGAAGCTTTTCGCCAGATTGACCGCATCCTGGCCGGTCAACGAATCCGCCACCAGCAGGATCTCGTGCGGCGACGAGACCTTTTTGATGTCGGCCATCTCGGCCATCAGCGGCTCGTCGATATGGGTGCGGCCGGCGGTATCGAGGATGACGATGTCGTGGCCGCCGAGCTTCGCCGCCTGTACCGCGCGCTTGGCGATATCGACCGGCGTCTGGCCGGCGACGATCGGCAGCGTCGCCACCTTCACCTGCTCGCCGAGCTGGCGCAACTGCTCCTGCGCGGCGGGGCGGCGCGTGTCGAGCGACGCCATCAGCACCTTCTTGGCGCTGCGCTCGGTCATACGCCTGGCGATCTTGGCGGTGGTGGTGGTCTTGCCCGAGCCTTGCAGGCCGACCATCATGATGACGACCGGGGCCGGCGCGTTCAAATCGATGGCGACGCCTTCCTCGCCCAGCATGGCGACCAGCTCGTCATGGACGATCTTGACCACCATCTGGCCGGGCTTGATCGACTTCAGCACCGCCGCGCCGACCGCCTTCTCGCGCACCTTGTCGGTGAAGGAACGCACCACTTCCAGCGCGACGTCGGCCTCCAGCAGCGCGCGGCGCACCTCGCGCAGCGCCGCCGAGACATCAGCCTCCGAAAGAGCGCCGCGGCCGGTGAGGCCGTTCAATATGGAGCCAAGGCGTTCCTGTAAGCTCTCGAACATTCATCTTCCTTCGGTCTCGGGATGCAAACCCGAGAGGTAGTGCTTCCGCGTCGAAGGTCCAAGCAAAACCGCCGGGTAAAAACCCAAAGCCGAAAAGCACCCGGGGGCGCATCGCGCTGCCGGATGTTGGCCTCCGGGATCGTGAAAAGCCCTCAAGGGGCGTCCCGGTCGGCTTTCGCGAGAAGTTCGTCGCGGAAAGTCGCGGCGTGTAGACAGGAAATCGCCCGCCAAGTCAAGCCAAACACTGAATCCGCGCTATATTGAGCCCTTAGGGAGCGGAGGAGAGACTGGTATGGCCGAGAAAAAGACAGACATCCAGCCGTCGCTCCTGCCGTCGAGCCATTCCGAGACGGTCACAGCGATGGTGCATTACTATCGTGCCGAAATCGGCCGCATGGCCGGCTGGCGCGAACGCATCGACCAGACCTCGAACTGGGCGATCACCGTGGTGGCGGCGCTGCTGTCGGTGTCGCTGTCGACGCCGTCCTCGCACCACGGGGTACTCTTGTTCGCCATGGTGCTGGTCTACCTGCTCCTGATGATCGAGGCGCGACGCTACCGCTTCTTCGACGTCTACCGTTACCGGGTGCGCCAGTTCGAGCGGCACTACTTCGCGCAGATTTTCTCGCCGGTTCAGGATTTCTCCGCCAACTGGCTGCAGATCGTCGGCCAGAATCTGCGCGAGCCGAAATTCTTCATCTCCTACGCCGACGCCCATTCGCGGCGGCTGAGGCGCAACTACATCTGGATGTTCCTGATCCTGCTGCTCGCCTGGGTGCTGAAGATATCGACGCCCCGGTTGCAAGACGACAAGGCGAGCCTGACGTTGGTCCACTCCTGGAGCGACATCGTTCTCAACGCCCGGCTCGGTCCCATTCCCGGCTGGGCGGTGGTGACCGGGGTGGCGGTCTTCTACCTGTGGCTCGTCATTGCCGCCCGCCGCTCACGCGACGACAAGGACGAAGGCGGGTTCGGCGAGGTGCATGTGTGAGTGGAGGCCGGCGCTATCCGAGGTCCGGCTCGACCTTCAACGGCGAACGCGGATGCAGCAGCAGAAATCCCGTCAGCAGGGTCGAGACGATGCCGATGCCGCCGATCAGAAGCGCCTGCGCCTCGCTCCACCCTGTGCCTTCCAGAGGACGGGCCACGAACAGGGCAAAGGCGTTGTAGGCCTCCTGGTGCGAGATCAGCAGGAAGCCGAACAGGTTGTTGGCCAGATGCGAGCCGAAGGACGCGCCCAGATTGCCGGTGGCGTAGACCAGCGTCATCAAAAGGGCGGCGAAGGCGGCGATCGTCGTCAGGCCCATCACGTTCATGACCGGCGTCGACGCCGTGCTCCAATGCAGCGAGGAGAAGACCAGCACCGGCAGCAGCGCCCAGATGACCGGACTGGCGAAGCGCCTGGCCAGCCCGCGCGGCAGGTAGGCGCGAAACAGCAGTTCTTCCGAGGATGTCTGGAGGAAAGTCAGGAGCGCGACGGGACCGAGCGCGATCAGCCACGATGTGATGTCGATGGTGCCGCGCGCGATTTCGGGCTGCATCGCGTAGAGCAGGATCTCGGAGACCAGAGAGGTGAGGATCACCGCACAGAATCCCTTGGCGAATCCGTTCCAGGAGAGGCGCCGGCTGTTGCCGAACAGCGCCGACAGCGCCTCGCCGTGGATGAAGCGCATGGCGACCCATGCGCCGATCCAGATGCCGGCGAAGGAGCCGAGCGCTGTCAGCACGCCGACGGGCGTGGCAAGGAAGCCGGCCATGTCCGGAGCCTGGCCGTCGCCGGCCTGGAGCCACGTCGAAACGGACATTCCCGCGAGGATCACGGCCAGCGTGGACAGCACCCAGAACACGACGATGACGGCGACGCCGGCGATCAGGCGCGGCAGCGTCGTCTTCTCGTTCGGCGAGTTCCTGTAGGCTTCGAAAGCACCGGGATCGATCATCGCACCTCATCCACGCAACAGCCGCTCCGCTGCGGCGCCCCGTCCTTTATGCCTGCAAACGGGTAAACCGGAGATTGCCGTTTCCGACCTCGCTCACGCTCTTCAAGCGTGAGCGAGGTTCAAGGCAGACGATTGGCTTTCTGAAGGGCCTGTTTCGTCTGGTCGTCGGTCAGGCCGTTCATGAAGTCTTCCATCTCGTCGTCGACGAGGCCTGCGCGGCGGGCGGCGATGTACCAGGCGGCGGCGAGGGTGGCATCCGGCTCGACGCCAAGTCCCATCATGTAAAGCTTGGCAAGATGGTTCTGCGCCGCGACGTTGCCGCCTTCGGCAGCGACCTTCGTCCAGCCGAAGCCGGCTTTATAGTCGCGACTGCCGCCGCGTCCCTGGATCAGCCAGTCGCCGAGATCGAGCTGCGCGGTGTCGAAATTCTGCCGTGCCGCCTCGAACAGCAGACCGCGCGCCCGTGCGTCGTCCTGCTTGCGGCCGCCGATGCCGTTGGCATAGACCTGCGCCATCGCGTATTGCGCGTCGGGCAGGCCGGTCGCGGCGGCGCGTTCGTAATAGGGGACGGCCCTGGCCAGCCCGGCTTCGCCGGGATCCTCGGACACCAGAAGTTGCGCGAAGTTGAACTGCGCCAGCGGGTTGCCGGCCTCGGCGGCGGCCTGCATGAGCGCATGCGCCGCCTTCTCGTCCTTCGTCGCGTAGCGCCCGTCGAGCAGGATGAGCGCGTACTGCAACTGCGCCTCGGGAACGCCCTGTTCGGCGGCGCGCTGATACCATTTCGCGGCTTCCGCCGCATCGAGCGGCACGCCGAGGCCGCGCGACAGGATCTCGGCCACGAGCGTCTCGGCAGCCGGGTCGCCGTTCTTGGCGCGCACGAGGGCGAGATTGTAGGCCGTCTTGTAGAGGCCGCGCTGGTAGGCGCCGTAGGCCTCGTCCGGCTGGCGGCCGCCGAAGCGGGAGGGGTCGACGGTCTCGGAAGAGGACAACGGCGGCGGCTCGTCGGTCGTGGCGGGCTGAGGGAGCGGATTGGAGATGGGCTTGCTCACCAGCGGTCTGTCGCCGAAACGGGATCGGTCGGGCGCGTCAGACGCCGGCGGTGCAGGCGGTGGGAGAAGCACCGGCGCTTCGACCGATTTTCCGTCCGGTTGCCTGGCTTCGGGCTGCACGCTCTCCGGCTGCGCTCCTTTTGGCTGGGCCTTATCTGGGGAAGGCTTGCCCCCGGCGGTTCCGTCAGTGGTGATCTTGCCTGCCGCCGTCTGGCCGGCGGCTTTCGGCTTCGCGACTTCCTGCGCCCATGTGGGACCGGCCATGCAGAACGCGGCCGATACGATGACGGCGATGGACGCGAGCCGCATCGGTCAGTCCCCGAAGTGCGGCGCGTGTTCGTCGAGCATCGCATTGGCGCGGGCGATCGCCGTGCGCGGGTCCACGCCTTCACCGAATACCGCCGCCGACAGAGCGACGAACTCGGCGCCCGTCGCGGCCACGGCGCGTACCGACTCCAGATCCGAACCGGCCATGATGATGCAGGGTATCTCGATCATTTCGGCCCACCATTGACCGAGTGAGAGATTACGGTGATGCGGCTCGGGCTTCGCGTCGTAACCGAACCGGCCGAAGAACAGGTAGTCGGGCCGCTCCTCGCCGAGCTCCAGCGCCTCGTCGCGGCTTTTCGCGCCGCCCGCGCCCACCATGATCTTCGCCTGGAATTTTTCGATCGCCTCTGCCAGGTCGGCCTTGCCGCCCTCGACATGGATGCCGTCGGCATAGACGCGGCCGGCAATGCGCGTGTCGCCGGCGACGATCGCGGCCGCGCCCGCCTGCTGCGCCAGCGGAACGAGCCTTTCGGCGAGAGACTGGAAGGATGCTTCGTCGAGGCCTTCCTGGAACAGGATCACGGACGCAACGTCGCCGCCATCGAGCGCGTCCTGAAGCTGTCCGGCCTCGACGCCCGGTCCGGCCAGGAGCACGATGCGGCAGCGGTTCGGTTGTGTCTTGTCGTTCATCGCCAACCCTGGGACCCTGCCCGCCTATGCGGGGCGAAGATGGTTGCAATGCGGCATAGAGCAAAGCGCCGAGCTTGAACAGGCTCGCGACGAACCATGCCTAACGAGCTTCAAAGGGCGAGCTTGTAGCCGATATGGCTGGGCGTGAAACCCAGCCGATCGTAGAAGCGGTGCGCGTCGGCACGGCTCCTGTCGGTGGTAAGCTGGACGGTGCGGCAGCCGCGCCGGCGGCATTCCGCGATCGCCCATTCGAACAAGCGTTGGCCGAGCCCGCCGCCGCGGCTGCCGGCGGCCACGCGCACCGCCTCGATCTGGCCGCGCAGCGCGCCCTTGCGCGAAAGTCCGGGAATGAAGGTCAGTTGCAACGTGCCGATCACCTTGCCGTCGTCGGTCATTACGGCGAGATACTGGTTCGGGTCGGCGACGATAGAACGGAACGCTTCGACATAGGCGGGAGCAACCGGCGTCGACAGGTCTTCGCGGGTCGCGCCGAGCGGATCGTCCGCCAGCATGGCGATGATGGCGGCGACGTCCTCTTCTGCGGCGCGGCGGAATGCGATCTCGCCCATGACGGCTTCCTCGGCTTCTTTCATCAGCCGCGTGGATAGATGGCGCCTGCGCCCCTATCAAGGCGGACGCCTATGCCGGGGTCATATTTTCTGTCGCCGGATCGGGCGAACTCCTCTATGAGGTGTCGTCCTTCCGCTTCGATCTCCGCACATGACCGGCCTTCTCAGCGATCCCTGGTTCTATGCCGCCGCCATCCCCGCGGTGGCGCTCATCGGCTTCTCCAAAGGCGGCTTCGGCGGCGCGATGGCGGTGATGGGCGTGCCGCTGATGGCGCTGGTGATGCCGCCGGTGCAGGCGGCCGCCATCCTGCTGCCGATCCTCGTGCTCATGGATCTTGCCGCGTTGTGGGCCTGGCGCGGCAATCGGCGTGACTGGACCACGCTCCGCAATCTGCTGCCCGGCGCTCTTGTCGGCATCGGCATCGGCTGGCTGACGGCGCTGGTGGTGACGGAGGCCGCCGTCAAGCTGATCGTCGGCGTGGTGGCGCTGGGTTTCGTGCTCAGATGGCTGTGGCAGAAGGTCGCCGGCCAGGACGCGCCGCATCCGCACAACCTCGCCGCCGGAGCCTTCTGGGGTACGGTCTCGGGTTTCACCAGCTTCGTCGCCCATTCCGGCGGACCGCCCTACCAGGTCTACGCGCTGCCACTCCGGCAGGATCCGAAGCTCTACACCGCCACCAGCGTGCTGTTCTTCGCCATCATGAACGCGGTGAAGCTCATTCCCTATTTCGCGCTCGGCGAGCTCGACACCGGCAATCTCACCGCCGCCGCCTCGCTGGTGCCGGTCGCGATCGTCGCCACCTTCGCGGGCGCGGCCATCGTCAAGCGTATGCGCGCCGAAATCTTCTATCCCATCACCTACACGCTGGTGTTTGTCCTGTCGCTCAAGCTCATCTGGGACGGAGCGGTCGGCATATTGTAGAGGATGACGTCATCCGGGAGTTGTGCTTACACATTGCCGAAGCACTCTGTGGAGGACGGGATGGCCAACCCCTACGACCGGGATCTCGACAAGAATCCCGCGAACTACCAGCCGCTGACGCCGATCTCCTATCTGGAGCGGGCGGCAAAGGTCTTTCCCGAGCACGTCGCCATCATTCATGGCACCCAGCGGATCCCGTATCGCGAGTTCTGGCGGCGTTCGCTGAAGCTCGCCTCGGCGCTAGCGAAGAAAGAGATCGGCAAGGGCGACACGGTGACGGTGATGCTGTCCAACACGCCGCCGATGCTGGAGGCGCATTTCGGCGTGCCGATGGTGAAGGCGGTGCTGCACAGCCTCAACACCCGCCTCGACGCGGCCGTCATCGCCTTCCAGCTCGACCACGCCGAAACGAAGGTGCTGATCGTGGACCGGGAATTCTCCGGCGTGGTCAGGGAGGCCCTGGCGCTGGCCAAGGTGAAGCCGCTGGTGATCGACTACGACGATCCCGAATATGCCGACGATGCGCCCTATCCGAAGGGCGAACGCATCGGCTCCCTTGATTACGAGGCGTTCGTGGGGTCCGGCGACGAGGATTTCGCCTGGTCGATGCCGGACGACGAGTGGGACGCGATCTCGCTCAACTACACGTCAGGCACCACCGGCAATCCGAAGGGCGTTGTCTATCACCATCGCGGCGCTGCGCTGATGGCCTACACCAACACGATCCATGCCGGCATGGGCAAGCATTGCGTCTACCTGTGGACGCTGCCGATGTTCCACTGCAACGGCTGGTGCTTTCCGTGGACTCTTGCCGTGCAGGCCGGCACGCATGTGTGCCTGCGCTGGGTAAGGCCCAGGGCGATGTACGACGCCATCGCGGATCACGGCGTCACCCATCTGTGCGGCGCGCCCATCGTGATGTCGCTGCTGATCAACGCCGGCGAGGACGAACGCCGCGCCTTTCCGCAGACAGTGACCTTCAATACCGCGGCGGCACCGCCGCCCGAGGCGGTGCTGTCCGGCATGGCCGACGCCGGCTTCGCCGTCACCCATCTTTACGGGCTGACGGAAACCTACGGTCCGGCCGTCGTCAACGAATGGCACGGCGACTGGGACGGGCTCGACAAGGGCGCCCGCGCGGCCAGGAAGGCACGCCAGGGCGTGCGCTATGCGGCGCTGGAAGGGCTCAGCGTCCGTGATCCCGAGACGATGGAGGAAACGCCGGCAGACGGCCAGACCATCGGCGAGGTGATGTTCCGCGGCAACATCGTCATGAAGGGCTACCTGAAGAACCGCAAGGCCTCCGACGATGCCTTCGCGGGCGGCTGGTTCCATTCCGGCGACCTCGGCGTCATGCATCCGGACGGCTACATCCAACTCAAGGATCGGTCGAAGGACATCATCATTTCGGGCGGCGAGAACATTTCCTCGATCGAAGTGGAGGACGCGCTCTACAGGCATCCGGCTATCGCCTCCTGCGGTGTGGTCGCCCGCCAGGACGACAAGTGGGGCGAGGTTCCCGTCGCCTATGTCGAGCTGAGGCCGGGCAAGACGGCGACCGAGGCGGAGATCATCGAGCACTGCCGCTTGCTGCTGGCCCGGTTCAAGGTGCCCAAGGCGGTGATCTTCGCCGAAATCCCGAAAACCTCGACGGGCAAGATCCAGAAATTCCGGCTGCGCGAGATGGCGAGCCAGGGCTGACCTGGCAATTGGACAGAACCGCATCCACCCGCTGCCGGCATCCAGGCTCGCTGCCGTCCGCGTGCCGGGATGGATGCCTGTGCGCCGAGGCTTTGCCTTACGGTGCTTTATTTGTTAGATTTTGCTAAAATAATAAAAGCTCGAGGCGAGCGCGACATCGTCCTGAAACATCGCTGGAGCAAAGGCGTATCGAATTTTTTGGGCGCCGGAGCTTTCACGCGCCGGGCAGAAGGGGGAAGGACATGCAGGGAGTGGCGCGAAATTTCTTCACGCTTGCGATCGTCTATGCACTGATCGGCATGGGGCTGGGTATCGATATGGCGATCAGCCAGGATCATACGCAGATGCCGACGCATGCGCATGTCATGGTGGCGGGATGGCTGATGTCCTCGGTCTTCGCCTTCTTCTACCATCTGTTTCCGGCAGCGGCCGCGAGCGCGCTGGCGAAACTGCATTTCTGGCTGGCTGCGGTGAGCGGCATCGTTTTGATGGCGGGCCTTTATCTGCTTCTGGCCGGAAACGAGGCGATGGAAGCGGTGACGGCCATCGGCTCGATCGGCTTCTACGCGGCGATGGCGCTGTTCGCGTTCATCGCGCTGCGCACCGTCTATCGACCGGCTTGACTACCGCACCCGTCGCCGCGAACTGTGCCGCTACGGCACAGTTTTGCCGCCACGCATAAAAAATTCCCGGGCCGGTTAAGGCTTTGTTTACCTTTATAGGGTCTTACTGTGGCTATCCAGTGATCTGGATTCTTACCGAGTGGTTGGAGCCACTTTGTTTGACGCCTCCCTGTTAAACTCCTGAGAGCCGCTCATCGCGGCTCTTTTTTTATCCGGTTCGCATCGGAACCGTCGCGTTAACCGTTTGTTAAACATGCGCTTGCCTTCGTGGGTGCGCCAGCGCATTTTCAAAACCGTGTCGTATAGGGTGCGGGCGCGGCTGCAAGGGCCGAATCAGCCGGGTTGTCAGGCGGAACAGGAAATGAGCGAGACGTCGAAGGAAAGCGCGAAAACCGTCAAGCTTGCGGAGCGCCGGGTTTTTTCCCAATCCTTCAAGCCGCTCTACGACGAGGGCATGGGGCTGGTCGAGCAGACCGCCGAGTATCTCGACGGAAGGGGCCGCGCCGAAGCCAAGAAGCTGTCGCGTCTGGGCGCGACGCTCTATGCGGCCGAATCGATGCGCCTGACCACGCGGCTCATGCAGATCGCGTCATGGCTGCTTCTGCAGCGCGCCGCCAATTCCGGCGAGATGACCCGCGACCAGGTGGCCTCGGAAAAATCCAAGGTCAGGCTCGACACGGCTTCGGCGCATGACGAGGCTTCCGGCTGGAGCGAGTTGCCGGAGGAGTTCGTCGATCTCGTCACACGCTCGCTCCGGCTGCAGTCGCTGGTGCGGCGCATGGACGAGGAGGTCTACGGCAAGGGCGGCGCCGAGGGGTTCCGCGTGGCCGCGCGCCATGCCAATCCCGTTTCCGACCAGATCACGCTGCTCAACACGGCGTTCGCGCGCGGCTGAGCGCATCGACGCTTTCGTTTCCTGTTTGTTCACATTTGGCTGGCATGGCTCTGCCGGGGAGATACACTCGGCGTCATGCAGCAGGCGATTCGCATCATCGGCATCGATCCGGGCCTCAGGCGCACGGGCTGGGGCGTGGTGGAAAGCCTGGGCAATTCGCTGCGCTTCGTCGGCGCCGGCACTGTCCGCTCCGACGACAAGGCGCCGCTGGCGGCGCGGCTGTGCCAACTGCATGACGGTCTCGCCGGCGTGCTGCGTGACGCTGCGCCGGACGAGGCTGCCGTCGAACAGACCTTCGTCAACAAGGACGCCTCCGCCACGCTGAAGCTCGGGCAGGCGCGCGGCATCGCCATGCTGGTGCCGGCTCTGGCCGGCCTGCCGGTTGCCGAATACGCGCCGAACGCGGTGAAGAAGACGGTGATCGGCGTCGGCCACGGCGACAAGAAGCAGATCCACATGATGGTCAAGGTGCTGCTGCCGAAGGCCAGCTTCGACGGCGACGACGCTGCCGACGCGCTGGCCATCGCCATCTGCCATGCGCATCACCGGCAGAGCCTGGCTGCAAGGCTGGCGTTCGCGGGTTGATGCCCGGTTTGTTCTTGACTTGTTCCCATGGTTGGAATAGGTAGGAAGAAATCATTCCGAGGCGGTCATGCGGGTTTCCGAAAAAGGACAGATAACGATTCCCAAGCATCTGCGCGAGCTCGCCGGCATTCAGCCGAACGGGGACGTTTCGATTCACCTCGAGGGTGGGCGGCTGGTGATCGAGTCTGCGCAAAAATCCGAAACCTTCGCTGTGAAGGCCAGGCTTGAGCGATTGATGGCGGCATTGCAGAAGCTGGAAGGGACCGGCGATCCAACCCTGAGCGCGGACGATGTCATGCGCGCCACGCGGGATCGATAGTTTGCCGATCCTGGTCGACACGAACGTGTTGATAGACATTGCGTACCGAGATCCGGAATGGAAAGGCTGGTCTCACGCACAACTCGCAAGTCGTGCGGGCGAACTGGTCATAAACCCTGTGATCTTCGCGGAATTCAGCTATCGTTATCAGTCTCTGGAAGCCGTGGAGAGGGCTCTCGATCCGGCAGAATTTCAGCGCGAGCATATTCCCTGGGAGGCGGCGTTTGCCGCCGGCCAGGCGTTCCATGTCTATCGCCGGCGCGGCGGGGGACGGGACAAGGTTCTGCCCGATTTTTTAATTGGAGCGCACGCCGCCGTGCGCGGTTATCCTATCCTGACGCGTGATCCGACCGGCTATCGGACTTATTTTCCGACTGTGGACGTTATCGCACCCGACACCCATCCATAAAGGTCGTCCCATGATCGGCAAGCTCAAGGGCACGCTGGACGAGATCGACGAGGACCATTGTGTCGTCGACGTGCACGGGGTGGGCTACGTCGCCTATTGCCCGGCCCGCACGCTGGCTGCCCTGCCGTCTCCGGGCGAGGCGGTGGTGCTGTTCATCGAGACCTATGTGCGCGAGGACATGATCCGTCTCTATGGGTTCCGGACGGCGCTGGAGCGCGAATGGTTCCGGCTGCTGATGAACAATGTGCAGGGCGTCGGCGCCAAGGTCGCGCTCGCGGTGCTGTCCACGTTGGCGCCGGCAGAACTCGCCAACGCCATCGCGCTGCGCGACGTCGCCACGGTCAGCCGGGCGCCCGGCGTCGGCAAGAAGGTGGCCGAGCGCATCGTCACGGAACTCAAGAGCAAGGCGCCGGCCTTCGCCGGCGAAGCCTCCGGCACGATCGGGCTGAAGCAGGAACTGGGGGAGGGCGTGGCGCCGGCTCCGGTTGCGGACGCGGTGTCCGCTCTGGTCAATCTCGGCTACTCGCGCGACGTCGCCGCCAATGCGGTCGCCTCGGCGCTCAAGACGGGCGGTGAGGAAGCGGATTCGGCCAAGCTCATCAGGCTCGGCCTGAAGGAACTGGCGCGGTAAGGTTGCACTTGTTGTGAAATTCGGCGAAACGCAGTATATGTAAGGAAATCGGAGTAATCCTTACGATGGGGATCGAAGCTAGAATATCCAGCAAAGGGCAGACAACGATACCGTTCGAAGTTCGCGAAAGACTCGGTCTCCAAACGGGCGATCGGATCGCCTTCATCGAAATGGAGCAGGGTTACCTGATCATTCCGCGCAATCGGCCGGTTGAAACCCTGTTCGGCGCATTGGCCGAATATGCGCTGCCGGACACGACAATCGACGATTATGACGATGCGGTGGGAGATGGCATCAGCGGACATGTCGAAGGGCCAACAGGAGAAGGCAAGTCAGTCAGTTGATCGGTCTCGATACCAATATCCTGTTGCGCGCCACGCTGAACGACGATCCCGTGCAGTCGCCGGCGGCGCAACGCCTGTTGAAGGCGCTCGGCAAGGAGGAAGCCGGCTTCGTCAATCTGCCGGTGCTGCTGGAATTCTTCTGGGTTCTGCGCTCACGTTACAAGCTGCCGCGAGCGCGGTTGGCGGTAGCGCTCAGGAACCTTCTCGAGGTCGAGCACATCGAATTCGAGGCTCTGCACGTGGCTGGCAAGGCGCTTGCCGTCTTCGAAAGCGGCAGCGCCGATTTTTCCGATGCCGTCATCGCCCTGCGAAACCGTGAACTCGGCGTCGCAACGACCTTCACCTTCGATAAAGACGCCGCCAAATCCGTTCCGGGCATGGAATTCCTGTCTTGACCCTCTCTCCCCGCCTCATCTCCTCGGAAAAGCGCGGCGAGGACGCGGACCAGACCTTGCGTCCGCAGGCGCTGGACGATTTCGTCGGCCAGGCGCAGGCGCGCGCCAATCTCAAGGTCTTCATCGAGGCCGCCAAGGGGCGCGGCGAGGCGCTCGACCATGTGCTGTTCGTCGGACCGCCGGGGCTCGGCAAGACGACGCTGGCGCAGATCATGGCGCGCGAGATGGGCGTCAATTTCCGCTCAACCTCCGGCCCGGTGATCGCCAAGGCCGGCGACCTCGCCGCCTTGCTGACGAACCTGGAAGACCGCGACGTCCTCTTCATCGATGAGATTCACCGTCTCAATCCGGCTGTGGAGGAGATCCTCTATCCGGCGATGGAGGATTTCCAGCTCGACCTGATCATCGGCGAGGGTCCGGCGGCGCGCTCGGTCAAGATCGATCTCGCCCGCTTCACCTTGGTTGCGGCCACCACCCGCGCGGGTCTCATCACCAACCCGCTGCGCGACCGTTTCGGCATCCCCGTGCGGCTCAATTTCTATACCGTCGAGGAACTGGAACTCATCGTGCGGCGTGGCGCGCGCATCCTCGGCATGCCGCTGGACGATGAAGGCGCGGTCGAGATCGCCAGGCGCGCGCGCGGCACGCCGCGCATCGCCGGGCGGCTGCTTCGGCGCGTGCGCGATTTCGCCGCGGTGGCGAGCGCGGACACCATCTCCCGAAAAATCGCTGATGAGGCTCTGGTCCGACTGGAGGTCGACGCGCTCGGCCTCGACGCGCTCGACCGGCGCTACCTGTCGATGATCGCGCGCAATTTCGGCGGCGGCCCGGTCGGCATCGAGACCATCGCCGCCGGCCTGTCGGAACCGCGCGACGCCATCGAGGACATCATCGAGCCCTATCTGATCCAGCAGGGCTTCATCCAGCGCACCCCACGCGGGCGCGTGCTGACGGCGAACGCCTGGCGGCATCTCGGGCTGGAAGCGCCGAAGGAGTTCATCCAGCAGCAGATCAGCCTGTTCCAGGAGGAGCCGTGAGCGGCGACGATTCCCTTTCGCCCCGCGTCGGCCTCGCCGGCGACCTGACGCGGGAGGGCCACCGGCTCGTCGCGCGCGTCTACTACGCCGACACGGATTTCTCCGGCGTCGTCTATCATGCGCGCTATCTGGAGTTCCTCGAGCGCGGCCGCTCCGACTTCCTGCGCCTCGCCGGCGTCCATCACACCGAGCTGATCGAAGGCAAGCACGGCGAGCGGATCGTGTGGGTGGTGCGCCGCATGGAGATCGATTTCGTCCAGCCGGCCCGCATCGACGACATATTGACCGTCGAGACGCGCGCCGACTCCATCTCGGGCGCCCGCATCGTCATGGCGCAGGAGCTGAAGCGCGGCGGGGAACTCCTGGTGCGGGCCAGGGTCGAGGCCGCCATCATCGGCGAAGGCGGCCGGCCGAAGCGGTTTCCGAAGGAGTGGATCGCGGCTTTCATGCCAATAAGGCCCGTTCCTTCCTCTTGAGGCGAAGGGCGGCGCGTAGGCGCGGGCTCGCCAACCGTGGAAATGCGACCTCGAAATAGCGCCAACGTGGTTGAGATTACCCCTGGCGGTCGCTGTGCGGCCATCCTCCTCTCAAGGAGAGGGGACCGGCGTCGTATTCTCTAACTCATCCTTAACCATAACGGTTCATGAAGATATTCGTGAAAATCGGAGGAATCCAACCGCCTTCGTTTCACCAATATTTGCCCTGAATAACGCCGCGAACGGCGCATTTCGGGCATTTCCGGAAGCTTTCGGGCAACGGGGCCATGAAGGTACAGCGCCAGGGGCAAGCCAGGAGCCGAGCCCGGAATCTTAAGGATCGTTGCTGATGGAAAATATCGCACTCGCCGAACCGACGGCGTCGCTGTCCATATGGGCGCTGTTCCTGCAGGCCAGTTGGGTGGTCAAGCTGGTCATGCTCGGCCTGCTCGCCGCCTCCGTGTGGACCTGGGCGATCATCATCGACAAGCTGATCGCCTATGCGCGCATGCGCGTCTCGCTCAACCGCTTCGAGCAGGTGTTCTGGTCGGGGCAGTCGCTGGAAGAGCTCTACCGCACACTGTCGGACCGCAAGACGACGGGCATGGGCGCCATCTTCGTGGCCGCCATGCGCGAATGGAAAAAGAGCTTCGAGAAGGGCGCCAAGTCGCCGCTGGCGCTGCAGACGCGCATCGACAAGGCGATGGACCTTGCGCTGACGCGCGAGATGGAGCGGCTGGAAGGCCGGCTCGGCTTTCTGGCCACGGTGGGCTCGGCCGCGCCCTTCATCGGCCTGTTCGGCACGGTGGTCGGCATCATGACCTCCTTCCAGGCGATCGCGGCCTCCAAGAACACCAACCTGTCGGTCGTGGCGCCCGGCATCGCGGAAGCGCTGCTCGCCACCGCGATCGGCCTGCTCGCCGCCATCCCCGCCGTCATCGCCTACAACAAGCTGTCGTCGGACTCGGGCAAGCTCGGGGTTCGGATGGAAGGCTTCGCCGATGAGTTCTCCGCCATACTGTCGCGCCAAATCGATGAAAAGGTCGTGGCCAAGGCTGCGGCCTGAGGAAAGATCACCATGGGTATGTCTGTAAGCGCAAGCGGTTCCGGCCGCGGCGGGCGCGGCCACAGGCGGCGCAGCCGCCATCACGGCCTGATGTCCGAGATCAACGTGACGCCGATGGTCGACGTCATGCTGGTGCTGCTCATCATCTTCATGGTGGCAGCACCTCTGCTCACGGTCGGCGTGCCGATCGACCTGCCCGACACGCAGGCCAAGGCGATGAACTCGGACACGCAGCCGATCACCGTGTCGATCGATCCGCAGGGCAAGGTCTTCCTCCAGGAAACCGAGATCCCGATCGAGGAGGTCGTGCCGAAGCTGCAGGCCATCGCCAAGACCGGCTATGAGGAGCGCATCTATGTGCGCGGCGACAAGACCGCCGACTACGGCACGGTCATGAAGGTGATGGCGCGCATCTCGGCGGCCGGTTTCAAGAACATCGGCCTCGTCACGCTGCAGGAACAGGATCAGTAAGGCGGACATGCGCGCGGGCCTCACCTCATCGGTGATCTTGCATGCTGCGGTGCTGGCCTTCGGCCTGTTCACCCTGCGCGCGCCCTCGGCGTTCGACGTGAGCGACGTGGAGTCGCTGCCGGTCGACATCGTCCCGGTGGAGTCGATCACGCAGATCCAGGAAGGCGACAAGAAGGCGACGATGCGCGAGCAGGCGGCGCCGACGCCGACCAAGCGCCCCGACATCGTGCCCGATGCGCAGAAGACCGGCGACAACAGCATCGACACCGACAAGCCGCCGACGCCCGAGGACAAGCCGAAGCCGGTGCAGTCGGCCGACGCCTCCGCGCCCGCGCCCGAGCCGAAGGAACAGCCCAAGCCCGAAGACGTGCCGAAGCCGAAGGAGGAGCCGAAGCCGGTTCCCGCCACGGAGGTCGCTCCCAAGCCGGCGCCGAAGGAAGAGGTGAAGCCCGATCCCGTCAAGGAGCCGGACCCGGCGCCGCAACCCGTCAAGCAGCCCGAACCCGCACCCAAGCCGGCCGAGCAGAAGGCGGCCGACGCCCAGCCGCTGCCCGACAAGCCGGACCCGATCGCCCAGACCATCGACGCCCAGCAGCCGGAGGAAAGCGTCAAGCTGCCCGACACGGCCCCGGCGCCGCAGGCCAAGCCCAAGCCGCAGACGGCGCAGGCCGAAACGGCCAAGGCACCGGACCACAAGGATTCCGACAAGCCGTCCAAGGAGGCGTCGTCGCGGCCGAAATCGGACGACAAGTCGCTGGACGACAAGATCGCGGCGCTGCTCAACAAGGAGAAGTCCGCCGGCGGCGGCGCCAAGCGCTCGACGCAGCAGTCGGCGCTCGGCGGCGAGAAGAACACCGGCGGCAACAAGCTGTCGCAGAACGAGATGGACGCGCTGCGCCAGAAGCTCGGCGGCTGCTGGAGCATTCCTGCCGGCGTCGACGACGCCGACACGCTCAAGGTCTCGGTGCGGTTCCGGCTCGACCGCTCGGGCGAGCTGGAAGGCCGCCCGCAGGTGGTCAAGGGCGGCGCCTCGTCAGGCCCCGCCCGCACCGCGGCGGAGTCGGCGGTGCGGGCGGTGCAGAAATGCGCGCCCTTCAATCTTCCGGCCGACAAATACGACACATGGTCGGAAATCGTGGTCAATTTCGATCCGAGCGACATGTTGAACGGATTCTAGAACTCTCAGGTCCGCCCCTCACAGCCCGCCAGAAAACGAGGCTCACGCGATATGAAGAAATTTCTTGCCACACTCATGATGATCGGCGCCGCCGCCACCGGCTTCTGCGCGCTCGCCACGCTGCCCGCCCGCGCGCTGGTCGAGATCAACGTCAACAAGGGCACGATCGAGCCGCTGCCGATCGCCATCACGGACTTCCAGGGTGAGGGGTTGGGGCCGGAAATATCGGGCATCGTCGAGGCCGATCTCAAGCGGTCCGGCCTGTTCGCCCCGCTCGACCACGGCGCCTTCATCGAGAAGATCTCCAATCCCGACATGGCGCCGCGCTTCGACGACTGGAAGGTCATCAACGCGCAGGCGCTGGTCACCGGGCGCGTCTCCAAGGAGGCGGACGGGCGCATCCGCGCCGAATACCGGCTGTGGGACACCTTCGCCGGCCAGCAGATGGCAGGCGAGCAGTTCTTCGCCAACGACGCCAACAAACGCCGCATCGGCCACATCATCGCCGACGCGATCTATGAGCGCCTGACCGGCGAGAAGGGCTATTTCGACACCCGCGTCGTTTTCATCGACGAATCCGGAGCGAAGAACGCGCGCAAGAAGCGGCTCGCCATCATGGACCAGGACGGCGCCAATGTGCGCTACCTGTCCAACGGCTCGTCCATCGTGCTGACGCCGCGTTTCTCGCCGAACCGGCAGGAAATCACCTACATGTCCTACGAGGGCGGCCAGCCGCGGGTCTACCTGCTGCAGATCGAGACCGGCCAGCGCGAGCTCGTCGGCAATTTCCCCGGCATGACGTTCGCCCCGCGCTTCTCGCCGGACGGCCAGAAGGTCATCATGAGCCTGCTGCGCGACGACGGCAATTCCAACATCTTCGCTATGGACCTGAGGAGCCGCACCACCACGCGGCTGACCAACTCGACGGCCATCGACACCTCGCCGTCCTATTCGCCGGACGGCTCGCAGATCGTCTTCACCTCGGACCGCGGCGGCGGCAGCGGGCGCTCCCAGATCTACGTCATGGGCGCCGACGGCTCCAACCAGCACCGCATCTCCTTCGGCGACGGCGTCTATTCGACGCCCGTCTGGTCGCCGCGCGGCGACCTGATCGCCTTCACCAAGCAGTCGGGCGGGCAGTTCCAGATCGGCGTCATGAGGACGGACGGCTCGGGCGAGCGCATCCTTTCGACCGGCTTCCAGCAGGAAGGCCCGACCTGGGCGCCCAACGGCCGGGTGCTGATGTTCTTCCGCGAAGCGCCCGGCTCGGGCGGCCCCAAGCTGTTCTCGATCGACCTGACCGGCCGCAACGAGCAGTCGATCCCGACCGCCAACTTCGCCTCTGACCCGGCCTGGTCGCCGCTGCTCGAATAGAGAGGGCCATGCCGTCCACTATACTCGAAAAGGGGCCGTTTGCGGCCCCTTTTCATGGCTTGGCCGCGTTTTGGCCGTATTTAAGTCTAGGGTCCGCGCCAAATACGACGATGGCCCATACAGCGGGCCATTGAATGGAGCTTCCTCGGGGGACGTCTTCGGGATGGTGGGCGAAACCGAATTTTAACCGTGTTTCTTGAGCCCCGGTTAACCCAAACGTGGTTACTGAGAGTTCAACGAAATCATTCGAATGCGAAGGAGAGGCGGCATGCGCCGTATCGCAAAACTTGCAGCAAACCCGGTCATGATCGCGCTGGTGGCGTCGCTGGCGATCGCGGGCTGCGCGTCCAAGAAGATGAACAGCGCGGCCGATCTCGGTCTCGGCGGCGCCGGTAGCGCCACGCCCGGCTCCTCGCAGGACTTCACCGTCAATATCGGCGACCGCATCTTCTTCGACACCGATTCCTCGGCGATCCGCTCCGACGCCCAGCAGACGCTGGCCCGCCAGGCCCAGTGGCTGAACAAGTACAGGCAGTACCAGATCGTGGTCGAGGGCCATGCGGACGAACGCGGCACGCGCGAATACAATCTCGCGCTCGGCGCTCGCCGCGCCGCCGCCACGCGCGACTACCTGATTTCGCAGGGCGTCTCCGGCAACCGCCTGAAGACGATCTCCTACGGCAAGGAGCGCCCGGTGGCCGTGTGCGACGACATCTCCTGCTGGTCGCAGAACCGCCGCGCCGTCACCACGCTGTCGGGCGCCGGCAGCTGAGTTCGCGCGGGGCCTGAAGCGGCCGCGCCGCAAAATTGCAACATCGGTTATGAAAAGGCGGCCTTAAGGCCGCCTTTTGCCTGATTGCAGGCGATAAACAAAATTTGGCCGAAGTCTCGCGTCCTGCTAAAAGCCGAGCCGGCTGGGCTGTGGGCGGATCGACCCGTCGCGACCCTGCCGCACGATCATCGAACGGCTTTTGATTTCCGAGGCGCGAAGCATATGCACTTTCGAACACTCCTCAGCGGCACGCTGGCAGCACTGCTCGTGTCCGCCATGACGATCCCGACCGTCCAGGCCGGTTCCGGCAGCGACGCCGATTCCGGTTTCTCCTTCCACCTGCCGACGCTCGGCGTGTTCGGCGGCGACGGCAAGAAGGAAGAGCCGCCGACGCAGGTAGCCCAGCAGTCCAACGGCGTCGGCGCAGTCGGCATCGAGGACCAGATCCGCCAGATGAACGGCAAGATCGAGGAACTCAATTTCCAGATCCTGCAAATGCAGGAGCAGATCCGCAAGCAGCAGGAAGACAACGAGTTCCGCTTCCAGCAACTGGAAGGCGGCGATCAGGGCAAGCAGAAGAAATCGGAAACAACCGAGCCGACCGCCAGGAAGGTCGCCGAGGCGCCGGCGCGACCGGTCGACAGCGGCGCGCAAACGGCATCAGCCGCGCCCGGTCAGTCCGGCCAGTCGACCGACGAGATCGGCGAGGTCATCATGGATTCGGGCGACGGCGCTCCCGGCAAGGCGGGCCGGGGCATGCCGCCCAAGACCTTCGGCACCATCACGGTCGACAAGAACGGCAACGTCGTCGATGCCGGGCAGGGCGCGGCGTCCGCACCGGCGCAGCCGGCTGCGGTTTCGCAGGGCAACGACACCCAGGACGGCGGCGCGCAGGGCTCGGGCGCACAGGACGGCGGCACGGTCGTCGCCTCGCTGCCGCCGACCGATAATGCCGACGAGCTTTACCGCAATTCCTACCAGTTCATCCTGTCGGGCGACTACAAGACCGCCGAGCAGGGTTTTCGAGATCACATTTCCCGTTTCCCGAAGGATTCCAAGGCGCCGGACGCGCATTACTGGCTGGGCGAAGCGCTGCTCGGCCAGCAGAAATACCGCGACGCGGCCGAGGTGTTCCTCGCCGCCTCGAAGGACTACCCCAAGGCCAAGAAGGCGCCCGACATGATGCTGAAACTCGGCGTCTCGCTTGTCGGTCTCCATCAGCGTGACGTCGCCTGCGCGACCTTCAGCGAGATCGGCAAGCGCTATCCCGACGTTTCCGGCGCGCTGAAGTCGCGCATCAAGCAGGAAGAGGCCCTCGCATCGTGCTGACGCGCGACGCCGATTTCGATCTTGCGTCAGCAGCCTTCTCGTCCTTCGATTTTTCCGGCGGCGCCGTCGTGGCGGTCTCCGGCGGCAGCGATTCAACCGCTCTTCTTCTTCTCCTCAAAAAGCATTTCGACCGTTTCCATCCCGTGGCATCCCTGCTTGCGGTGACCGTCGACCACGCGTTGCGCGCGGGTTCTGCCGCGGAAGCCGCCGCCGTCGCGGGCTTCTGCGCGGTTCGCGGCATCGCCCATCGCACGCTTGTCTGGACCGGACCGAAACCGGATACAGGCTTGCCGCAGGCCGCGCGCGAGGCGCGCTATCGCCTGCTGGCGCAGGCGGCCAGCGAGGCCGGCATCGCGCTGGTGGTGACAGGGCATACCGCCGACGATCAGGCGGAGACCGTCCTGATGCGGCAGGCCCGCAGCGCAGACGCTGGCGAACCGGGGCTCGCAGGCATGGCGCCGGCGACGCTGCTCGACGGCGCGACCTGGATCGTGCGTCCGCTGCTCGGCTGCCGGCGCGAGGCACTGCGCGGCTGGCTGCGGAGGCAGGACGTGGCGTGGTTCGACGATCCGACCAATGCCGACGCGCGCTTCGAGCGGCCTCGGATGCGGGCCGATCGGGAGCGGACAGCCGCGCCCGTGGAAGAGACGCTGGCACTCGCGCAGGCCGCCGCTCGCCGGCGCGTGGACCTGGGGCGACGGGCCGCCCTTCTCATCCGCGATCACGCCGCCTGTCCGGTCGCCGGGCTGGTGCGGCTCGATCCGGCCTTCGCCGACGTCGCCGACCGAGAAGCCGCGCGGCAAGCTCTGCGCATCCTCTTGGCCGTGATCGGCGGCACGACCTTCCTGCCGCCGGGGGACAAGACGGAGGCGGCCCTTGCCGGTCTGGCTGCAGGCAGGAGGCGCGCCACATTGTCGCGATGCCTGGTCGATCGCAGACGTTCCGGCGTCTTCCTGCATCGCGAAAGACGCGGCCTGCCGGCACCGTGCCATGCCGTGCCGGAAATGGTCTGGGACGGCAGGCGGCGCATCACGTTTGATGGCTCCGGCTCCGAAACGGTGATCGAACCGGCGGGGCCGGCGGTCAACGGAATTGTCGCGGATGCCACGCCACCGGGCTTGATCAGGGCGGCTTTGTCGGCGGAACCGTCCCTAAGGCGGAGAAAAGAAGGCTCCGACGTGCCGCAGGGTGACGATTTCTTCCGTGCCGAGCCTGTCTTGGCGCCCTGGTGGTCGTTCCTGCCGAGCTTCGATCTCGCCCCGGCGCGGGCGGCCGCAGCCCTCATCGGCGCGCCGGCCGTTCCCGAGCCGCCGTTCTGCGGTTCCATCGGCCTCGAACCATAGTCCAATGCTTAACCGCTTCATGCTGTTGTGCTTGGCAAGGGGGGGCGCTCTCCCTATGTTAGCGTGGAAACCTTCCTCACGACGCGCGCCCGGTTTCGGGCGCCAACGGGAACCTAAATGAATCCGAATTATCGCAACCTCGCGCTGTGGGCGATCATCGCGGTCCTCCTCATCGCCCTGTTCAATCTTTTCCAGGCTCCGCAGACGCGCGGGGCGTCGCGCGACATCGCCTATTCGGAGTTCCTGCAGGACCTGTCGGGCGGCCGCGTCAAGGCGGTGACCATCGCCGGCGACCGCATCACCGGCTCTTATGTCGACAATTCCACCGGCTTCCAGACCTATTCGCCGGGCGATCCGACGCTGGTATCGCGGCTCGAGGACAAGAACGTCACCATCAACGCGCGGCCCGAGACCGACGGCTCCAACACGCTGTTCGGCTATCTGATCTCGTGGTTGCCGATGATCCTCATTCTCGGCGTGTGGATATTCTTCATGCGCCAGATGCAGTCGGGGTCCGGGCGCGCCATGGGCTTCGGCAAATCGAAGGCCAAGCTGCTCACCGAGGCGCATGGCCGCGTCACCTTCGCCGACGTCGCCGGCGTGGACGAGGCCAAGGAGGATCTGGAGGAGATCGTCGAGTTCCTGCGCGATCCGCAGAAGTTCCAGCGCCTCGGCGGCAAGATTCCGCGCGGCGTGCTCTTGGTCGGCCCGCCCGGCACCGGCAAGACGCTGCTGGCGCGCTCGGTCGCCGGCGAGGCCAACGTGCCGTTCTTCACCATTTCGGGCTCGGACTTCGTGGAGATGTTCGTCGGCGTCGGCGCCAGCCGCGTGCGCGACATGTTCGACCAGGCCAAGAAGAATTCGCCCTGCATCATCTTCATCGACGAGATCGACGCCGTCGGCCGCCATCGCGGCGCCGGCCTCGGCGGCGGCAACGACGAGCGCGAGCAGACGCTGAACCAGTTGCTGGTCGAGATGGACGGCTTCGAATCCAACGAATCCATCATCCTGATCGCCGCCACCAACCGGCCCGACGTGCTCGATCCTGCCTTGCTGAGACCAGGCCGCTTCGACCGCCAGGTCGTGGTGCCGAACCCCGATATCGTCGGCCGCGAGAAGATCCTGAAGGTGCATGTGCGCAACGTGCCGTTGGCGCCGAACGCCGACCTGAAGACGATCGCGCGCGGTACGCCCGGCTTCTCCGGTGCGGACCTGATGAACCTCGTCAACGAGGCGGCCCTGATGGCGGCGCGGCGCAACAAGCGCCTCGTCACCATGGCCGAGTTCGAGGACGCCAAGGACAAGATCATGATGGGCGCAGAGCGCCGCTCTTCGGCCATGACCCAGGCCGAGAAGGAGCTGACCGCCTATCACGAGGCCGGCCACGCCATCCTGGCGCTCAACGTGCCGTCGGCCGACCCGCTGCACAAGGCGACCATCATCCCGCGCGGCCGAGCCCTCGGCATGGTCATGCAGCTTCCCGAGGGCGACCGCTACTCGATGAGCTACAAATACATGATCTCGCGCCTTGCCATCATGATGGGCGGCCGCGTGGCAGAGGAGTTCAAGTTCGGCAAGGAGAACATCACGTCCGGTGCCTCCTCCGACATCGAGCAGGCGACCAAGCTGGCACGCGCCATGGTGACGCGCTGGGGCTTCTCCGACAAGCTCGGCCACGTCGCCTATGGCGACAACCAGGAAGAGGTCTTCCTCGGTCATTCGGTGGCGCGCCAGCAGAACATCTCGGAAGAGACCGCGCAGATCATCGACGCCGAAGTGCGCCGCCTCATCGACGATGCCTATTCGACGGCCAAGACCATCCTGACCAAGAAGAAGAAGGACTGGGTGGCGCTCGCCGAGGGGCTGCTCGAATACGAGACGCTGTCGGGCGACGAGATCAAGCAGCTTCTCGCCGGCAACAAGCCGTCGCGCGACCTCGGCGACGACACGCCGCCGAGCCGCGGCTCGGCCGTGCCGAAAGCCGGCGCCGCCCGCGGCAAGAAGAAAGGCCCCGAGCCGGAAGGCGGCATGGAGCCCCAGCCGCAGGGGTGAGAAACCGGTTCGCGCAGCGAATTCGCCCTGCCGGCGGCAGGGCGAAAGGTTTCGAACGCCCGGGAGCTGCCGCAGGCAGCGGGACCCGGGCCGGGCGCCAGTGGATCATTCATTGGTACTGAGCTCCCAAAGGGGCTTTTCGAACGACGAACGCCCGGAGCCACACTCCAACCATTGGTAACTTCACCAAGGTTCAGGCATGGATCCCCGGGTCTGCGCCGCGTCGCTCCGCTCCTTGCTCCGCCCGAAGATGACGACGATTGTGGAGACCTACGCGCCCCGCGCTGCCGGCCCCATGCCGTAGGCTTCGCTGCGTTCGACCGCGCGGTAGAAGTCGGCGAGCTGCTTGCCGCGCTCCGGCTTGAAGCTGTGACCGGGAACGACGATGGCGCCGATGCGGTCGATGCGGAAGGCGCGGAAATCGTCCCGCATCTCGCACCAGGCGACCAGCGTCCACACCTTGCCCCAGAACCACAGGCCGAGCGGGCGCACGTCGCGCTGGGTGGAGCGGCCGGCCTCGTCGCAATAGCCGATGGTCAGCACATGCCGCTTTTCCACCGCGCGCTCGATCAGGTCGATGTTGACGCGAGCCTCGTCGCTGACCACCCACATCGGCGTGTGGATCTCGGTGCGGGCGATGCGGTCCTTCTCGTTGTCGGGCAGCACGGCGCCGATCTTGACCAATGCCTCGTCGGCCGCGCGCGCCATGGCCGCCCCGCCGAAGGCGCGCACCATGCGCGCTCCGGCAACCAGCGCCACGATCTCGTCACGCGTGAACATCAGCGGCGGAAGGTCGAAGCCTTCCCGCATCATGTAGCCGACGCCCGCTTCGCCGTCGATCGGCACGCCGGTCGATTGCAGGTCGGCGATGTCGCGATAGATGGTGCGTTCGGAAACCTCGAGCCATGCGCCCAGCTTCTGGGCCGTGACCAGCCGACCGCCGCGCAGGTGCTGGACAATCTGAAAGAGCCTGTCGGCACGTCTCATCGTGTGATCCCTCGGCGTTGTCGACGGCCCCGCTCCCGCCATGCGCCCCTAACAGCTTATCGCACGGCCCTCCTGACAGCATATTGTCAGGAGGGTCCGACGCGATCAGCCCGTCGCTGGCCTTGCTATGTGGGACACCCATCGTATCGATCCAAGAGCGATGCCGAAAAGAAAAAAGAGTCAGCCGTCGAGCCCGCGTCGCCGTCCGTAGCGGTCCGGCCAGCCGATATCGGCCCGCATCTGCGGGGAAAGGCTGCCCAGCAGGCGTTCCGTCCGGATTTCGTTGCGGATGGTGCGAATCTTGCCGGCGTAGTGGCGCATGGCGGCGACAAGCGAAAAACGGGACATGGCGACCTCCTTCGATTGAACTGCCGCAGTATCCCACACCCCTGCTGACAGCAGTCCGTCAGGATGCGGAGCGGCCGCTCGCATATTGTCAGGATGGCGGGGCCGCGATCGCCATTGCTGCCGCGACGAAGAGGGCCGGAATACAGGAATGGACGGCCGGGAGCCGTTGGCCGGAACCTGTCAGTATCTTCCGGCAAGATGGCTTTTCAGCCGTTCGATCTCGGCCTGCGGCCAGTCGGCCGCCGTCACCTGCGCCCAGGCGTCGATGTAGTTGCCCGGCGCGTAGACATGGCCGTGGCCGATCGGCGCGGTGGTGGCGATCATCATGTCCACGGCCAGTTGCAGGAAAGTGACGATGGGATACCAGCGCAATTGCGGCGAGACGTCCTGTCCGCGCGGCGTCTTCATCCAGTCCGGCTCGCGGTAGAGCGAACGCGTGTTGAAGAACACGATCGGGTCGCTCGGATATTGGAGGTAGACCACGCGCATCGGCCCCCAATGCGCGCCGGGGATGTCGAGCGCATCCTGCAATCCGGTGAAGCGGATATAGGAGCCGTCGTGGAAGCGTGGCAGCCATTGCGGCGTGCCGGGGTCGCGCCCCGCCACGGCCCAGTTCCAGATGCGGCTCGGGAAGGGCGGCCCCGCCCACAGGGCGCCCTGGTAGGGATCTGCCAGTACCTCGAACAATTCGTTCGACTGCTCAGAACTGAGCGCGCCGAGGCTGAGACCGAAAAGATAGAGCTTCGGCCGATGATCCTTCGGCAGCTTCGCCCAATAGCCGTAGATTTCGGAAAACAGCGCGCGCGCACTTTCCGCGCCATAGCCGGGCTCGACGAACAGCGACAGCCAGCTCGCCAGATAGGAATATTGCACCGCCACGGTGGCGACGTCGCCGTCGCGCAGATACTCGATCGTGTCGACGCCGGCCGGGTCCATCCATCCCGTGCCGGTGGGCGTCGCGACGATCAGCGTCGAGCGGTCGAAGCCGCCGGCGCGGATCAGTTCGCGCAGCGCCAGCCTTGCCCGATCCTGCGGGCTTTCGCCGGAGTGGAGCCCGACATAGACGCGAACCGGCTGTTTCGCCGGCCGACCGGTGAAGGCGCCGATCTCGGCGGCGGTGGGGCCGGTGGCGACGTAATCGCGGCCCATCCGCCCGAGATCCTGCCAGCGCACCAGCGAAGCCGCGCTGCCGGTCTTCATCGGATCGGCGGGCGGCACGGCATCGGGCGGTATCAGGCTGTCCAGCCGTTCGAACGAACTGTCGGCGGCCCGCAGGGCGTAGCGGAACAGAAGGCCGTCCGCGGCGGTCCAGAACAGCACGGCCGCAACCGCCGTTCCGATCGCATAGGCAGTGCGGATCGGCATGATGCGCCCCAGCCAGTCCGAGATGAAGACCAGGATGAGCGCGAACAGCCGCGACAGCGCGAGCAGGACGAGGAACGTCAGGAGAGCTATCGCGCCGACTTCCAGCGGATGTCCGGTGTCGACCGGCTCAAGGCCCATCAGGGCGCGGATCGAATTCTGCCATCCTGCCGCGCGCCAGAGAAAGACGGCGACGACGAGCGCGCAGACGATTGCGGCCGTCAGGTTGGCGATATGAAGCAGCCGGCGCTTCGGCTCGGGAAGCTCCAGAAAACGCCATAGCCAGCGCCAGCCGACGCCTAGCGCATAGCCGATCGAGAAGCACAGGCCGGACAGCACCCCCTGGATGAGAAAGCTGCGGGGGATGAGGCTCGGCGTCAGCGAGGCAGCGAAGAACAAGGTGCCGAGGCCAAGACCCACGCCCGAGAAGGAATGCCACAAGCGCAGGAGGAGGTGTCGTATCAATCGCAAGCCCTTCCATGCAGCCCCGCGGCCGCAGGCAGGCCCAGATTGCCGGACTCCTACAGGGCGCACAAGGAACCCTACGTCACACGCCGCAGCCTGTCATGGTCCACGTCACGTTCCGCCCTGGCGGCCCGAAAGCGCCGCGGCGATCTCGTCCAGGATCGCCGGATCGTCGATGGTCGCTGGCATGGCCCATTCCTCGCGGTCGGCGATCTTCTGCATGGTGCCGCGCAGTATCTTGCCCGACCGCGTCTTCGGCAGGCGCTTGATGACCAGCACGGTCTTGAAGGCGGCGACGGGCCCGATGCGATCGCGCACCAGGGCGACGGCTTCCTTCTCCAGCGCGATCTCGTCGCGGGTGGCCCCCGCGTTGAGCACCACGAAGCCGAGCGGCACCTGTCCCTTCATCGCGTCGGCGACGCCGACGACGGCGCATTCGGCGACGTCGGGATGCTCGGCCAGCACTTCCTCCATCGCACCGGTGGACAGCCGATGGCCGGCGACGTTGATGATGTCGTCGGTGCGCGCCATGACGAACAGGTAGCCGTCCTCGTCGACCAGCCCGGCATCCGCCGTCTTGTAGAAACCGGGAAACTCGTCGAGATAGGCTTGGGCGAAGCGTTCGTCCGCGTTCCACAGCGTCGGCAGGCTGCCGGGCGGCAGCGGCAATTTGATCACGACATTGCCCAGCGCGCCTTTCGGCACCTCATGGCCGGCATCGTCCAGCACGCGCACGTCGAAGCCGGGCATCGGCACGCCCGGCGAGCCGTATTTCACCGACAGCATGCCGAGACCCACCGGGTTCTGGGTGATCGGCGCGCCGGTCTCGGTCTGCCACCAGTGATCGATCACCGGAACGCCGAGCGTCCGCTCGGCCCATTTGATCGTCTCGGGATCGGCGCGCTCGCCGGCAAGGAACAGGGTGCGGAAGTTCGACAGGTCGTATTTCGACACGAAGGCCCCTTGCGGATCCTGGCCCTTGATGGCGCGGAAGGCGGTCGGCGCGGTGAACAGGGCCGCCACGCCGTGGTCGGCGATGACCCGCCAGAAGGTGCCTGCGTCCGGGGTGCCGACCGGCTTACCCTCGAACATTACCGTGGTGCAGCCATGCAGCAGCGGCGCGTAGACGATGTAGGAGTGGCCGACCACCCAGCCGACGTCGGACGCCGCCCAGAACACCTCGCCCGGCCTGACGCCGAATTCGTTCTCCATCGTCCATTTCAGCATCACCATATGGCCGCCATTGTCGCGGACGACGCCCTTGGGCTGACCGGTGGTGCCGGAGGTGTAGAGCACGTAGAGCGGATCGGTGGCCGCGACCGGTACGCAGTCGATCCAGGCACCGGCCGCCTTTTCGCGTGCGACCTGGTCGGCGAGATCGAGGTCGCGGCCGGGCATCAGCTCGCAGGCGAGTTCGTCGCGCTGGAGAACGAGACAACATTTCGGCTTGTGGCGCGCCATGTCGAGCGCGCTGTCGAGCAGAGGCTTGTAGGGCACGACGCGGCCGGGTTCGAGGCCGCAGGAGGCGGAGACGATCAGCTTCGGCCGCGCGTCGTCGATGCGGGTGGCGAGCTCGCGTGCCGCGAAGCCGCCGAACACCACCGAATGCACCGCGCCGAGCCGCGCGCAGGCCAGCATCGCGGTCACGGCTTCCGGCACCATCGGCATGTAGATGATGACGCGGTCGCCTTTTGCGACACCCTGGTTCTTCAGGACCGAGGCCAGCGCCACAACCTCGCGCTGCAATTCGCGGTAGGTGAAGCGGCGGACCGCGCCGGTCATCGCGCTGTCGTGGATCAGCGCGAGCTGGTCGGCGCGGCCGCTGTCGACATGGCGGTCGATGGCGTTGAAACAGGTGTTGCAGGTGGCGCCGGGAAACCAGTGGCCGTAGACGCCGGCATCGGCATCGAAAACCGCGTCGAAGGGCCGATACCAGTCGATGGCCTTCGCCGCTTCGGCCCAGAAGGCATCCGGATCGTGTCGCCAGCCTTCATAGACCGCGTGATAGCGTGACGTCATTCGACCCTCCCTGTCGCGACTGCTGGGAAGGTTTTAGCGCTTGACCGGCGCAGGCGTCCACCTAACTAAGGGCGGATGCGGCAGAGCCGCGCAGCAACGCTTTGACAGGTCCGCGCGGCGATGCTCAAAGGCGGCATGTCGAAAGCGCTCGCCCTCGTCATTCTTGGCCTGATGGTCGTCCATCTGATCAAGCCGCTCGGCTGGCCGGGCCTGCGCCGCCGCAAGGATTTCTGGAAGCTGGCCGTTCTGGCGCTGGCGGCGATCACGCTGACCGCCGCGCTGTCGCATTGGGCGTAAGGGAAGACTTCCGCCGATTTCAGGCTGCTTCCGGCGCCGCTGCCAAGAGGCGCCGACAGTCAAGATCGAGCTACGGATGCTGGGCAGTTGCCTGCGACCAGCCTTACTCCTCGTCGCTGTCGCCGTCCTTCGACTTCAGCGCCGAGAGCTTGGCAAACACCGCATCGGCGTCGAGCTCGTCGTCCTCGCTCTTCGGTTTCGGCTGCTCTGGCGCCAGCCGCTCGGTGAGGGAGGCCGGCAGCAGCGTATCGCCGGTCGGCGCGGCCGGTTCGCGGCCGCGCGAGGCGCGCTGCACTTCGAGGTCGAGATCGATCTGCGAGCAGAGGCCGAGCGTCACCGGGTCCATCGGCACGAGATTGGCCGCGTTCCAGTGGGTGCGGTTGCGGATCTGCTCGATGGTGGACTTGGTGGTGCCGACCAGGCGAGAGATCTGCGCGTCCTTCAGCTCGGGATGATTGCGCACCAGCCACATGATGGCGTTGGGGCGGTCCTGGCGCTTGGACAGCGGCGTGTAGCGCGGACCCCTGCGCTTGGATTCCGGCACGCGGACCTTGGGGTCGGAAAGCTTGAGGCGATGGTTCTGGTCCTTCTCGCCGCGCGCGATCTCCTCGCGGGTAAGCTGGCCGGTCATGATCGGGTCCATGCCCTTGATCCCTTGAGCCGACTCGCCGTCGGCGATCGCCTTCACCTCGAGCGGATGCAGCGAGCAGAACTGCGCGATCTGGTCGAAGGAAAGGGCGGTGTTGTCGACCAGCCAGACGGCGGTCGCCTTGGGCATGAGCAGCGTGTTGGCCATGAAGCAAATCCTTCTCGTTCGCCCACGTCCCGGCGCGGGCGGTGGTTTAGGGCCACCAAATAGGGAAATCGCGTTTTCTATAGCCGTTCCCGACCCGCATCGCAACCGTTTCGGGGAGAAGGACGAAGCGGACAAAACAAAACCCGCCGGACGATGTCCGGCGGGCCTGGAACCGGCGGCGCGGCGAACGCGCCGGCTTCGGTTCTGCTTTCGGTCTGTGCCTTGCCGCTCAGATGGCGGCGCGGGCGACGCGCTCGATGTCCGAGCGGGTGATGCCCAGGTCGTTGAGCTCGCGCGCATTGAGGCGGCTCAGCTCGCGGACGGTCTGGTTGTAGCGGCGCCAGTTCTTGTAGCTGCGGATCAGGTTCATGATTGTCTCCAAACGGTTCTTGAATTCGATGCCGCTCAGATAGGCATTCCTGCCCAATTGGTGAACAGATATTTTTGCATGGCATCAATGCTTGTTGTGCATTGCAGCATTTACAAGCAGTAAACGCGCTGGGAGAGCAAAAAGCCCTTTTATTGGGCAGGGTTGGCTGTCAACCCACGTCGAGCACGATCTTGCCGATATGGTCGCCTTCCTCCATCCGTTCATGGGCGCGCCAGGCCTCCCTGAGCGGGAAGATCATGTCCATGACGGGCGCCACCCGGCGGGTGGCGAGAAGCGGCCAAACCTGGGCCTCCAATGCCGCGGCGAGCGCGTTCTTGAACTCGACGGTACGCGGGCGAAGCGCCGACCCGGTATGGACCAGCCGCTTGACCATCAGCTTGGAGATGTCGGCGTTGGCCATCGCGCCGCCCAGCGTGGCGATCTGGACGATGCGGCCGTCCATCGAGGCGGCGTCGTAGTTGCGGCTGACATAGGCGCCGCCGACCATGTCGAGGATGACGTTGACGCCCCGGCCAGCCGTGGCGTCCTTGGCGACGGCGACGAAGTCCTCTTCGCGATAGTTGACGGCACGCTCGGCACCGAGATTCAGGCAGGCGTCGCATTTCTCCTTCGAGCCGGCGGTGGCGATGACCCGTGCGCCGAAAGCCGAGGCGAGCTGGATGGCGGCCGTGCCGATGCCCGAAGAGCCTCCGTGCACGAGGAAGGATTCGCCTTCCTTGAGGCCGCCGCGCTCGAACACGTTGTGCCAAACGGTGAAGAAGGTCTCGGGCAGCGCGGCAGCTTCCGTATAGGTGAAGCCAGCAGGCACGGGCAGGACGTGACCGGCGGGAACACGCACATATTCGGCATAGCCGCCGCCGGGCGTGAGCGCGCAGACCTGGTCGCCGACGCGCCAGCGCGATTCGCTGTCGCCGAGGGCCGCGACTTCGCCCGCGACCTCGAGGCCCGGCAGGTCGGACGCGCCGGGGGGCGGGGGGTAGACGCCCCGACGCTGCAGGACGTCGGGCCGGTTGACGCCGGCGGCGTGGACGCGCACGACGATCTCGCCGGGACCCGGTTGCGGCACGTCGCGCCGCTCCGGTTTGAGCACCATCGGCCCGCCCGGTTCGGAAATGGCCACCGCCGTCATCTTGGCCGGGAGTGGATGCGTTTTCGTCATGGCGATTCGTCTCGTTCGTTCGTCGAAGGGTTTTGACCCGCCGTCCGCCCTATGTATGCTGATTGGGCAGGCACGCAAACGCCAATCGGAGGAGCAAGTGGCGATCTTCGACGAAGAACCGCGCAGGAAGCCGAAAACGCATGAGATCGGCCAGGACCTGGCGCTGCTGTCGGTCGGCGAGTTGAACGAGCGAATCGAGCTGCTGCGCGCGGAGATCGGCCGGCTTGAGGCGGAACTGGCCGCCAAGGGCCAGACGAAATCCGCCGCCGAGGCGCTGTTCCGCCGCAACTGACCGCGCGGCCCCGCCCCGCCTCCGAAAAGCCTGAAACGCCGTGTTCCCGGCGACAAGCATAACCGACCGGACGATTCGATGTTCGCAACCTACCGCCCGATCCTTTCCCTGCTTCGCGGCACGGCGTTCCTGCTTGCCGCATCGGGGCTTCACGGACTGCTTCTGCCACTGCGCGGCCAGGCAGAGGGCTTCTCCACCGCCGCGCTCGGCCTCATGGGCACGGCGTGGGCCGGCGGCTTCGTCACCGGCTGCTACTTCGCGCCGCGCATCGTGCGACGGGCCGGTCATGTGCGGGCCTTCGGCACGTTCGCCGCATCGGGCGCCATCGTCGCCCTGCTGACGGGCCTCGTCATCAACGAGTATGCCTGGATCGTGCTGCGCGCCTTCACCGGCTTCACCATGGCCGGCGCCTTCATGATCATCGAGAGCTGGCTCAACGAGAAAGCCACCAACGAGAACCGCGGCACCGTCTTCGGTCTCTACATGATGGTCACCTACGCCTCGATCATGGGCGGCCAGATGATCGTCGCAGGCGGCGACGTGCACTCGGCGTCGCTGTTCATGATCACCGGCATCTTCTTCTGCCTGTCGCTGATTCCCACCGCCGTCTCGACCCAGTCGACGCCGAAGCCGCTGCAGGACGTCAAGCTCGACCTGAAGGGGCTCTACGTGAACTCGCCCGTGTCGGCGGTGGGCTGCCTGCTGATCGGTGTCGCCAACGGCGCCTGGGGCACGCTCGGCGCCGTTTACGGCGCGCGCATCGGCATCCCGACGGCGGCGATCGCGCTGATGATGAGCCTCGTCGTCATTGCCGGCGCGGCCATGCAACTGCCGGCGGGCCGGATTTCCGACCGCACCGACCGGCGCTACGTCCTGGCGGGCGCCGGTTTCTGCGCGGCGCTGTTTGCCCTCGTCATCTTCATCTTCCGGCCGCAGTCCGCGACCCTGGTGCTGGTATTCGCGGCCTGCTACGGCGGCTTTGCCTACACGCTCTATTCGATCGCGGTGGCGCACGCCAACGATCATGCCGATCCCGAGGATTTCGTGAAGGTCTCGGGCGGGCTGCTGATGCTCTATGGCTTCGGCACGATGATCGGACCGCTGCTCGGCGCCGCGCTGATGGGATTGCGGCCCGAAGGCCTGTTCCTGGCGACGGCGCTCGCCCATCTGGGGCTCGCCGCCTACACGCTGCTTCGCATCCGCGTCCGCGCGCCGGTGCCGATCGAGGACCGCGAAGCCTTCAAGACGCAGCCGGCCGAACGCGCGCTCACGCCGGAGGCCGTGCGCCTCGATCCGCGGACGCAGCCGGAAGGTTCGTGACCGCCATCAAAACCAGTGGTTGAGATTTCCAAAAACTTGTCTCAAATATGAGACATGACGCATGCCGACGCCTTCCTCGCTATTGCCGATCCCAATCGTCGATATTTGCTTGAGGAATTGAGGCGTGGCCCCAAGACGGTGAACGAACTGGCTTCTGGCCTCCCGGTGTCCCGGCCGGCCGTTTCACAGCATCTCAAGGTGCTGCTCGACGCAGGCCTGGTCAGCGCCACGGCCGAGGGCACGCGCCGGGTCTACGCCGTCAGCAATTCCGGCTTCTTCAGGTTGAATCTATGGCTCGACCAGTTCTGGGACGGCTGACCAGCGCTGCCGTCTCTGATCAGCCGGTCAATGCAGGTTGACGTCGCGGCCAGCCGAGCGCAGCGTCACCGAGAAGCCGGCCAGAACGTCGATCAGCGCGATCACCATGAGGATGAAGAAGACGGGGTGGGCCGCGCCCTTGACCAGCAGAAACTCGACCAGGAACGCCACGAAGACGAAGGTCGACAGAAGATGGTCGAGGATCGAGGCGTTGGAGGTGCGTGTCGATTTCAACACCTCGACGAAGAAGAAGATCAGCGCGATCACGATCATCAGGTCGCCCAGCGTCAGCGAGAAGACGCCGCCCGACATCATGTTCACCGACAGGATCGTCTCGGCCCACGGGTCGCCGCTCGCGCCGTTGCCGAAGACGCCGGCAAGCCCGAGATTGTAGATCAGGAAGGGAACGATCAGGAGCGGAACAGCGGCGAGCATTTCGCATCTCCAATTGAGCGGGTGTTCTCTCGCCCGCCGATGGGCAGGCAACGCGGGCCGATAAAGCAAAAGACCGGCCAGAGGCCGGTCTTGAACTGCTTGCGCGTCGGAAAGCCTCAGCCTTCCTTGGGCTCCAGAACCTGGCGGCCGCGATACATGCCGGTCTTCAGATCGATGTGATGCGGGCGGCGCATCTCGCCGGAGTTCTTGTCCTCGACATAGGTCGGCGCCTTGAGCGCGTCGGCCGCACGGCGCATGCCGCGCTTCGAGGGGGAGGTCTTTCGTTTCGGTACGGCCATGGATATGCTCCGCTGTCGGTCAAAAGCCCGGCCTGCCCTCGCGAAAGGGCCGCCTGCGGGCCGGATTTCCTGATAAAGTGGCGTGCCTATACACGCGCGCGGGCCATTTGGCCAGCGGCGGCGGCAATTTTTTTGCCGCTTGGCCTACTGCAGGCAGCCCACATAGGCGCCCGACCTCGAGGCCCGGCGTTCGATGATGTTGGCCAGTCGCCTCAGGCCCGGACCCGGCCTGGCGGGGTTGCGCTCGATCGGATTGGGCAGCGTGACCGCCAGCAAGGCCGCCTGCCGGCGCGAAAGCCTCTTCGCCGGGATACCGAAATGATATTGCGCCGCTGCTTCTATTCCGTAGATGCCGGGTCCCCATTCGGCGATATTGAGGTAGATCTCCATGATGCGGCGTTTTGAAACAATGGCATCGAAATAGACCGCGAGCGGCAGCTCCGCGAGCTTGCGCAGGCTTGCCAGCGGCCGCGACCACAGGAAAAGGTTCTTCACCGTCTGCATGGTGATGGTCGAGGCGCCGCGCGTCAGGTCGCCGTCCATCGCATCGTCAAGCACGCCCTTCAGTTCGCCGAGGTCGATACCGTGATGGAAGCAGAACTGCCCGTCCTCCGACATGATGACGGAGTGGGCGAGCACGGGGGCGACGTCGTCGATGGAAACCCAGCGCCGGTCATAGCCCGTGAAAGTCGCCAGGTCCTTCAGCATCAGCGTGGAGACCGGATGCACGAAGGGAAGGATATAGAGAAAGGTCAAGACCATCGGAATCAGGGCCAGCGTCACGGCGGCCGCCAGCAGGCGCCTGATCCAGCGCTTGCGAGCGCCGGTCCTGCCGCGTCTTCGCCCCGGCGCCATGTCCAGCCCCTCGGCCTCCTGATCGATCGTCGGCTCAGCCAAACCCGCCCAACCTCGCCATTTGAACCCAAGGGCATAAAGGCGGCGGACGCCTTGCGCAACGTTTGAGTGTCCGCTACCGCTCGCCGTCATGGGTGAAGATCGGGAAACCAGCCAGGAGACCAGCTTCGAACGCGCGCTGGCGCGCCGTGCCCTCGAGGTCGAGGCGCTGCTGCGCGACCTGCTGGGCGCGCGGCCGCTTTCGGGCGAGATCGACCGTCCCGAACGGCTGATGGCGGCGATGCGCCACGGGGTGCTGAACGGCGGCAAGCGGCTCAGGCCCTTCTTGGTCCTGGAAACAGCCGCGTTGTTTGCGCCGAAAGGCGCCCGGGAGGCGGCGCTGCGGGTCGCCGCCGCCCTGGAATGCGTCCATTGCTATTCGCTCATCCACGACGACTTGCCGGCGATGGACGACGACGATCTGCGCCGCGGCCAACCCACCGTCCACAAGGCCTTCGACGAGGCGACGGCGATTCTAGCCGGCGACGGCCTGTTGACCCTGGCCTTCGACATCCTGGCCGACGAGGCCACCCCGCTCGCCGGCGACGATCGCGCAGCCCTCGTGCTCGCGCTGGCAAGGGCGGCCGGCGCGGGCGGCATGGTGGGCGGCCAGATGCTCGACCTGGCTGCGGAAAACACCCGCATCGGCGAGGCCGACATCATCCGCACGCAGGCGATGAAGACGGGTGCGCTGATCCGCTTCGCCTGCCAGGCCGGCGCGATCGTCGCCGGCGCGCGGCCTGCCGACCGCGAGCGCATGGGCGAGTTCGGCGCAGCGATCGGCCTCGCCTTCCAGCTTGCGGACGACCTGCTCGACCTGACCGCCGATACGGCGACCATGGGCAAGGCGACGGGCAAGGACGCCGCGGCCGGCAAGGCGACGCTGGCATCGCTTCACGGCGAAGCGTGGACGCGCCGGCAGCTTGCCGGTCTCGTCGAGCAGGCGCGTGAATTGCTCGAACCTTACGGCGATCGCGCCGGGATGCTGGGCGAGGCGGCGATCTTCATCGCGGCGCGGGGTCGATGACGGTGCAGCGCAACACGAAATGTTAATGGTAATAGAGCGTAATCGCGACCGTTAAACTGGCTCGTATGGGTTTGGGGTTGCGATGCCTGACTACTCGTCCTTCATCCGGTCGATCCGGGTTCGCTATGTCTCCGGACTGCTGCTGATCGCCGCGGCGGCGGTCGCCACCATGCTCGCCCTCAACCACATCACCACGTTCCGCCGCGACGTGGACACGGCGAGCATCAACCTGGTCGCGCTGACAAAGGACCTGCGCAACGCGACGGAGTTCGCCGAAACCGCGTCGGGCAACTGGCGCGCCGGTACGCGCGGGGACCTGGCCGCCGTCGCCCGCACCTACGTCAAGCGCATCGGCGGCGAAATCGATGCGTTGTCCGCCCAGATCGGCGCGGTCTACCCGCGCCTGTCGAAGGATACGCGCGACCTCCTCTCTTCGGCGGCCATCAACGGCGACCTCTTCTGGTCCCCGAAGGACATGGTGCGCAACCTGAACCGGATGGCGGCGGCGATCACCGTCGACGACTGGAGCGCGCGCGACATCGGCAATCAGAACAAGCTGTTCTCACAACCCATGCTGATCAAGGTGCGCACGGCCCTGGACGTGGAGCGCCACCATGCCGACGCGACCGCCGACCGTCTGCTTGCCTGGGCGAGCGGGCTGCTGTTCGCGGTTCTGGTGATCGTTGCCTTCTGGATCTTCCGGCCGATGGAAAAGGCGATCCGGCGCGCATTCGCGGAAACGGCGGCATCCCTCTACAAGGCCGAGGCCGCCGACCGCGCCAAGTCGGAATTCCTGGCCAATATGAGCCACGAGATCAGGACGCCGATGAACGGCGTGCTGGGCATGGCCGAACTGCTCGCCAAGACCGATCTCACGCCGCGACAGAAGACCTTCACCGACGTCATCGTGAAATCGGGCAACGCACTGCTCACCATCATCAACGACATTCTCGATTTCTCCAAGATCAACGCCGGGCAACTGACGCTGGACCCCGCACCGTTCCGCTTGGCCGAGGCGGTCGAGGACGTCGCCACACTGGTTTCGGCGCGCGTCGCGGAGAAGAATCTCGAACTGATCGTGCGCGTCGATCCACGCCTGCCGCCATTCGTCGTCGGCGACGCCGGCCGAATCCGGCAGATCGTCACCAATCTGCTCGGCAATGCGGTGAAGTTCACCGAGAAGGGCCATGTGCTGATCGATGTCGGCGGCGAGACGGCCGACGGCGTGGTGCAGCTCAAGGTGCGCGTGGAAGATACCGGCATCGGCATTCCCGCCGACAAGCTGCAGAACGTCTTCGATAAGTTCGCGCAGGTCGATTCGTCCTCGACCCGCCGCCACGAAGGCACCGGGCTCGGCCTTGCCATCGCTGCCCGGCTGGTCGACCTGATGGGCGGCAAGATCGGCGTCGAGAGCGCGGTCGGGCGCGGGTCGGTGTTCTGGTTTTCGGTGCCGCTTCCGGTCCACGAGGCGCGCGACGAGGACGACCTTGTGCCCGGCGACGTCACCGGCGCGCGCGTGCTCGTCATCGACGACAATCCGGTCAACCGGGACATCCTGCTCGAACAGCTCCGAAGCTGGAGCTTCGATTGCGCGGCGGCCGAGAGCGGCGCGGTGGGGCTCGCCTTCCTGGACCGGGCCAGCCAGATCGGCGCGTCGGTGGACTGCATCATCCTCGACTATCAGATGCCGGGCATGAGCGGCGCCGACGTGGCCCGTGCCATCGCCGCAGACAGCCGCCTGTCCTCCATTCCCGTCGTCCTGCTCACCTCGGTCGATCAGGTCGATTTCGGCAAGCTGGTGCTGGAATACGGCATTGCCGCCCACCTCACCAAGCCGGCGCGCTCGGCCGTTCTCCTGGGCACTGTCATCTCGGCGATCCAGAAGGCGCGCGCCATGACCGGCAAGGTGCAGTTCGTGCACGAAAACGCGCCGCAGCTCCAGTCGCCCCCGGCGCTGACCGTCGTGCGCGGCGCCTCGGACCAGGCCGGCGGACAGGCATCGTCGCAGGGTACGGCGCACATCGATATCCTGATCGCCGAGGACAACGAGGTGAATCAGCTCGTCTTCGGGCAGATCCTGTCCGGCCTCGGCCTTTCCTACCGCATCGCCGGGAACGGCCGCACCGCGCTGGAAATGTACCGCACCCTGTCGCCGCGGTTGATCCTGATGGACGTCTCCATGCCGGAGATGAACGGCTATGAGGCGACCCGTGCGATCCGCACGGAGGAGGCGGAGAAAGGCACTCATATTCCCATCGTCGGCGTCACCGCGCACGCGCTGAAGGGCGATCGCGAAAAGTGCCTGGATTGCGGCATGGACGATTACCTGTCCAAGCCGATCTCGCCCGACCGGCTCGGCGCGAAGATCGGAAGCTGGCTGAGCGAGACGGTGGCGAAGCGGGCCTAAAGCGTGTCCTGTCTCGCCCCCTATCGCGCGAGGCGGCCGATGGGGATGATTTCAGGCGCGTCGTCGCGCCAGGGCGCTCCCTGCCAATCACCCATCCACCGGTCCGCGCGCAGGCCGGCCTCCGCCATCATTGTCGCGACCGTCTCCCTGTCGGGGAAGGCGATGCGCGAGAAGGCGCTGAACAGCCGTCCGTCCGAAGGAGTGCGATAGACGGTCCGATAGGTGACGACGCCCGTCGCGTCGTCGCGTTCGACATCGTTCCAGGCTTCGACAGGGCCAAGGGCCGGGTGATCGACCGTCCGGCGCGAATTTTCGGGCGTCCATTCCTCCCATTCGCGTGCGGTTGGGTTGCGGGTGTCGAAGAGGAAGCGGCCTTCCGGGGCGAGATGGCGGGCAATGGCGCGCAGCGCCGCCAACTGGTCGTCCCGCGTCAGGAAGACCTGAAAGGCATGGCCGGTGAGGACGACCAGATCGTAGCGGCGGTCAAGGTGCAGGGTCCGCGCGTCCGCCTCCACCCACTCCACCGCCGCGCCGCCCGGATGACGCCCTGCCACCTCCAGCATGGAGCCGGCCGGGTCGACGCCGGTGACCGTGCGCCCGCTTGAGAGCGCGGCGGCAAGCTGGCCGGTGCCGCAACCGAGGTCCAGCACCGAGCGGGCGTCCCGCGCGAAATCGAGACAGAAGGCGAAGTCGGCTCCGCCCTGGTTTTCAAGGTCATAGAACTGGACCAGGTCCGGATCGTGATAGAGCTGGTCGGGTTCGTTTCCGTTCAGGCCGGTCATCGACGGTCCCTCGCTTCGCGTCGCCATTTCAGTTTGACATACAGATTGTGAATGAGACTGCATAAGTTATGCAGTAAGTGGATTAATCTGGTCATCGGCTGTGTCGCCGGCACAGTGGTTTCATCCGTTCGAAGGCATTGAGGGAAGACTATCATGCGCGTCAGCATTCTCGGAGCCGGGGCAATCGCGTATGGCATGGCCGCGTACCTGGCAAAGTCGGGGCATGAACCGATGTTGTGGTCGCCGTCGGGGGATCGCACGAGCGCCCTGGCTGCGGGTGAACCGCTGAAGGCCACGGGCGATATCGAGGCAACGGTGCCGGTCCGCGTTGCCGGGGATTGCAAGGAAGCCATCGACCATGCCGAAGCGGTGGTGATCGCGCTGCCCGTCAACGGCCACAGGATGGTGATGGACGCAGCCGCCCCCCATCTGATCGACGGGATGCCGGTCATCGTCAGTTCGCACGGGTCCTTCGCGGCGTTGTATCTCTCGAAGCAATTGGCACGGCGCAATGTCAGCTTGCCGATCATTGTCTGGGGCACGACCCTCCTGACCGGGCGGCAACAGGGACCGACCGAAGTCCATGTCAGCACCGTGCGCCAGAAGATCGATGTCGCGACGCTGCCTTTCAACGCTCGGGAGCAGGGCTACGAGCTTTGCACGGCCTTGTTCGGCGATCGTTTCGTCAAGCGCGACGGTATGCTGGCGATCGCGCTCAGCAATCTCAATCCGCAGAACCATCTGGGAATCGCGCTTCTCAATCTGACGAGGATGGAAAAGGGCGAGCAGTGGAGCCAAGGTGGAAACGTCACGCCCGCGGTCGGCCGCGTCATCGAGGCCCTCGACGCCGAGCGGCTTGCCATTGCCCGCCATTTCGGCATTGCCGTTCGCACCGTGCAGGAGCATTTCTCCTTGTCGTTCCATGTTCCGATGGGGTCCGTTTCGGAAATGAACCAGGAGATGGAGCGCCAGGGGCGCGGTGGCTTCGGCCCGACAACCGCCGATAGCCGCTATGTTCTCGAAGACGTCCCGTTCGGGCTGCTGCCGACCGTGTTGCTGGGCAAGATCAGCGGGAAGCCGGCGGTTCTCCATGAAGCGGGCATCTTGATCCTGTCGGCCGCTTACGGCCGCGACCTCAGACTGGACAACGACATTCTTCCGGCGCTCGGCCTCGATGCACTGTCGGACGCGGAACTGGCGGATCTTTGCCGCAGCGGGTTCTTCTCCGGCACGGCCTGATCGGCATGCCCGGCGACGGCGATGCCGGGTTGCGCGACAACGTGCTTCCATCAAGCGCTGAATTGGAAAAATCACCTCAATGTCCGAGCGAGGCGGACACGGTCTTTGCCTTGACAGATACGGAAAACGAATGAGATGATCTAACTTATACAGAATTCGCATTTAAGGTGCGTATGGAAACCCGTGATCTCCAGACTTTCCTTGCGGTTGCTGCCAGCGGCAGCATCACCAAGGCGGCTGACATGCTCGGGCGCTCCCAACCCGCGGTGACGCGCACCATCCAGGACCTCGAGGCCGAGCTCGGTTTCCAGTTGCTGCACCGCGTCGGCCGGCGCGTGCAACTGTCCGAAGAGGGCGCGGCTTTCGAGGAGGAAGCACGGCGTCTGCTGATGTCGTTCACCGAACTGGCCGCGCGCGCCAAGATGATTGCCGCGGGCCGGGGACGTACCCTGCAGATCGTCACGACCTCGGCGATCGGCACGGGCCTTCTGCCGATGGCGCTGGCCGAGATCCCGAGCGACGAGCTGCCCGACGAGACGCATATCGGACAGTTTCTTCCCTCGATCGTCGCCCAGGAAGTACGCGGCGGGCGCGCCGAGCTTGGGTTCACAAGCCTGCCGCTCGACACGCCGGGGCTGGATGTCCTGCGGTTCTATTCGGCGCCCGATGTCGCGGCGGTGCGGGAGGACGATCCGCTGGCCAGGCTCGATGTCATTCCGCTTTCGGCTTTCGCAGGGCGCCGGGTCGCCACCTTGCTCAACCCGCTGCGCTTCCAGTTGCATGTCGCCAAGGCGCTGGCGGCCAAGGGCGTCGGTACCGGGCCGGTGATCCGGACCAACACGGCCTATGGTGCGTTGCAGGTCGTGCGCCGGACTGGCGTCGCGGCCGTCATCGACCCTTTGACGGCGTATGGCGTGGCGCTGCCCGGCGTCGTCATCCGTCCGCTCGACGTGACCGTGCTGTTTCATTGGGGCGTCGTGGCGGCCGAGAAGCGACCCCTTCGGCCAGTTGCCCAGGCGCTGGTCGATGCGGTCGAAGCGGTGGCGGAACGATCGATCGTCGGCTTCAGGAAACTCGATCCGGCGCTGGCCGGCCAATTGGTGACCGATCCCGCATCGGGTACGAACCACGGGACGGGGATATGAAGCATACGTCCGCGCCATCCGCCGCGACGGGGCTTGCCGCGCTTGAAGCGCGGCTCGCGCAGGATCTCGACTATCTCGAACTGCCGGCCAAGCCTTGGGTGCCGCGTCATTCGCACGACGGCGAGCCGGTTCGCGATGTCGTCGTCATCGGCGCCGGCATGTGCGGGCTCGCGGCGACGGCCAAGCTGGTGCTGACCGGGATCACCAATGTGGTTGCCTATGATGCGGCTCCGGCGGGGCGCGAGGGGCCGTGGGTCACCTTTGCGCGCATGCAGACGCTCCGGTCGCCGAAGACACTCAGCGGTCCCGCGCTCGGACTGGCTCCGTTGACGTTCCGCGCATGGTTCACCGCGCAATGGGGGCCGGATGCCTGGCAATCCCTGGACAAGATTCCCAAGGACCAGTGGATGGACTACCTCGTCTGGTATCGCAAGGCGCTCGCCTTGCCGGTGCGCAACGAGGTGCGCATGACCGGCATTTCTTTCGTGGACGGACTGATTGCGATCGATGTCGAGGGCGCGGAGACGGGGCGTGTTCTTACCCGGCGCCTGGTGCTGGCCACGGGCCGGTCCGGCCTCGGCGGCTTCGCCGTGCCGGATTTCCTGAAGGGCGTCGATCGCGCCTATTGGGCGCATTCCGCCGACGACATCGATTTCGACGCGCTCAGGGGCAAGCATGTCGCGGTCATCGGCGCCGGGGCCTCGTCGATGGACAATGCCGCCACGGCGCTCGAGGCGGGCGCCGGCTCGGTGGACATGCTGATCCGGCGCAAGGAAATGCCCCGCATCAACAAGCTCACCGGCATCGGCAGCCCTGGCGTCGTGCTGGGAATGCGCGACCTGCCCGATGCGTGGAAATGGAAGTTCATCGACTATACCGCCGCGACCCAGACGCCGCCGCCACGCTCATCGACGCTGCGCGTGTCCAGCCATACCAATGCGCGCTTCCTTCTCGACTGCGCCATCCTGTCGGTAAAGGAGGATGCGGGCGGCCTGCTGGTCGAAACCACGCAAGGACCGCTGCGCTACGACTTCCTGATCGCGGCGACCGGCTTTTCGAACGACTTCAGCGACCGTCCGGAGTTCGCGGCGATCGCCCCTTACATCCGCACCTGGGCGGACGGCCGCTACAGGCCGGAGATGGGGCCCGCACGCGCGAGTATGGCGGAGGCGCCGGATCTCGGGCCCGCCTTCGAGTTCAGGGAACGGGTTCCAGGCTCCTGTCCAATGCTGGCCCATATCCACTGCTTCAACGACGCGGCCATGCTGACGCATGGCAAGGTCTCCGGCGACATCCCGGCCGTCAGCGCCGGCGCCGACCGTCTGGTCCGCGGCATCGCCGCCTCGCTGTTCGCCGAGGACGCCGAGGCGCATTTCGCCAGCCTGATCGCCTACGACACCCCGGAACTTCTCGGCGACGAATGGGTCGATTCCACCCCCCTGCTGCACAAGGAGTCCGCATTGTGATCGACGCGATGGACAAGGCCGCCGGCCTGTCGGAGGACGACGCTCTCTTCACGGCGCGGCGATTTCGGCCCGAATTCGTGCAAGGGGCGGAAGCGTGCCGCCTGTCCGTTCTGCAGCCGGCGAACGACCAGGGTCTGGCGCGGGATTTGCGGCTTGCCCTTGCCCGTCGCATGGCCGCGCTGAATGCGGATGCGGCGCTGGTGGAGGAATATGACGGCCAATTGGCCGCGCTTGGTCCGTCCGGGCAGATTCAGGCCCTGGCTGTCGGGGAGACCGATCTGGACGAGCCGCTGGCGACCATCGCCAGGCATGCCGACCTGGTCACGCTGACTCCGAGCAGGGCGGAGGCGCGAAATATCGCGCTGCTCGCCGAGGCCGGATTGAGCAATCCGCAGATCGTCGCGCTCTCCGAACTCATCGCCTTCGTCAATTTCCAGACGCGGGTGGCGGCCGGCCTGCGGCTTTTGAGGTCGGCATCATGACCTCGGTGCGTCTCAAGCCGTTGGACTGGCGTCCCTACATCGCACCGGTCGAGTTATCCGAGGCCACGCCGGAACAGCTCGACGCGATGAAGGTGACGCCTTCGGCCAAGAAGGTGTCGGACTATGTGCGCACGCTCGCGCATGATCCCGAGAGCTATCTCGCCCGCACGATCCTGTTCAACGCGATCATGTATGTCGAAGGCGGTCTTGCCCGGCCCGATCGCGAGCTTGGCGCGCTGGGTGCGTCGATCGTCAACGGCTGCAGGTACTGCGCCGTCGTCCACGCCCGCCGGCATGCGGAACTGACCAAGAGCGACGACGTTGTCAGCGCACTCTATCTGGATCGGCCGGAGACGCTGGGGCCGCGCGACGCGGCCATCTATGATTTTGCCCGCCGCCTGTCGGTGACGCCGTCGGAGGCGACGGAGAAAGACATCGCCGCGCTTCGGGCCGCCGGCATGGACGATGTCGAGATCATCGACCTGATCCATGCCATCTCGATCTTCGGTTGGGCGAACCGCCTGATGCACGTTCTGGGCCATGCGGAGCCGGTGAAATGAGGGCGCGGACGTTTTGCCGGCGGTTGGGCCGGCGGCCGATCCTTGGCCATAAAAAGGGGAACAAGATGTGCATCAGATCATGGAGCCCGGACGATCGTTTCGTTCGGCTCGCCGTTTTTCCGCTCCTCGCGCAATAAGGCAGCCGACAGATGCTGGAACTCAAAGATATCAAACTGTCCTACGGCAGCGCGCAGATCCTGAACGGCGTCGACCTGTCGGTGAAGCGCGGCGACGTGGTGTCGATCATCGGCCCCAGCGGCACGGGAAAGACCACGTTGCTGAAATGCATAAACTACCTGGCCAGGCCGAGTTCCGGGACCATCGCCTTCGATCGGATCACGATGGACTACCGGCGTCCCGACAAGGCTGCGATCCAGGCGATCCGGCTCAGGACCGCGATGGTCTTCCAGCAATTCAACGTCTTCAAGAACATGACGGTGCTGCAGAACGTGATGGATCCGCTCGTGGTCGTGCAGCGCAAGTCGAAGGACGAGGCGCGCGAGATCGCCCTGCGCGAGATCGAACGGGTCGGCCTGACGGAACGCAAGGACCATTATCCCTCGCAGCTTTCCGGCGGACAACTCCAGCGGACCGGAATCGCGCGTGCACTGGCCGTGCGGCCGGACGTCATCCTCTTCGACGAACCGACCTCCTCGCTCGACCCGGAACTGGTGGGTGAGGTCCTGAAGGTCATCAGGGACGTCACCTCGTCCGGCATCACCTCGCTGCTGGTGACGCACGAGATGCAGTTCGCGAAGAGCATCTCGAACAGGATCATCTTCATGGATCGGGGCATGGTCGCCGCCGATGGCAACCCGGACGAGATCTTCGAGTCGCCGTCCAGCCCGCGGCTCGCCCAGTTCCTCAACTCCGAATATTCACTCCAGTAAGAAGGGAATGTCAGACATGCCTGCGAACAAATCCATTTATAACCGTCGCCATGCCCTCGCCATCGCCGGAGGCATGGCGCTCGCCTTCGCCGTCGCGGGGACCGGCTTCGTACAGGCCGCCGAAGTCCGCACCGTCAAGATCGCGACGTCGGCCGAATCCAAGCCGCTCGCCTGGGGCGCGCTGGGCGTCGAGCCGCAGGGCTACGAGCCAGACCTGCTCAGGGCCATCAACGCGAAGCTGCCGCAATACAAGTTCGAGATGGAAGGCGTCGCTGACATCGCGCAGGAGACCGGCCTTGCCACCGGGAAATACGACATGGCGTGCGGCGGCTACTACAAGTCGCCCGAGCGCGAGAAGCAGTTCATCATCCCCGAAAACCCGATGGGCGCCAGCCTGATGAAGATCTACAGCCGCAAGGACAGCGGCATCAAGGAGATGAAGGATCTCGTCGGCAAGAAGATCGTGCCGACCACGGCCGGCGGCGGAACCTACAAGTTCATCATGAACTGGCAGAAGGAGAACCCGCAATACAAGCTGGACGTGACGGCGTCGAGCGCCGGCATTCCGTATCCGAACCGCCTCGACGAGGTCCAGAACGGCAAGTTCGACGCGCTGGTGCTACCGTCCAATCTCGGCGAGCAGGAAGTCATCCAGAACAAGAAGCTCGACGTCGTGGCGTCGGAACCGGTCTACAGCAACAACACCTACATGCTGATCCACCGGTCGGAGGAGAACAAGGTTCTCGCCGAGGACGTCAACAAGGCCCTCAAGGAGCTGAGGGAGGACGGCACGATGGACAAGCTCTCGGAGAAATGGTTCGGCGAGGACATCGTCAAGTACATGAAGTAACCGGCCGGGCCGGCTTCATCGTCAGCGGCAAGCTGTATTGCAAAGGAGTGTTTCGACGTGGATCTTTCCGCCATGATCCCCGAGTTGCTCTCGGCCTTGCCGCTGACGCTCGCCATTACGTTCACGGCTCTTGTCGTGGGCTTCTGCCTGGCGCTGATCGCTACTACCCTGCGGGTTCGCAGGGTGCCAGTGATCAGCAACCTGGTCGATCTCTACGTGTCCTACGCCCGCAGCGTTCCCGTGGTGCTTCAGCTCTTTGTCGCGTTCTACGGTCTGCCGCTGCTGGTCGCCCTGTTCGGCGTCGACGATTTCTTCTCGCCGAACGTCGCCGCCATGGTGGCGCTGAGCTTCTACCACGGCGGCTATCTGTCGGAGGTCATGCGTCCTGCCTATCTGGCAGTCGAGCGCGGCCAGCACGATGCGGCGGACAGCCTGGGCTACACCTTCCGGCAGAAGATATTCCGCATCGTCGGCCCCCAGGCCGTCCATATCGGCCTGCCGGGCTACGGCAACTCCGTCATCTACCTGATCCATAACGTCGCGCTGGTGATGTATATCGGCGCCGCCGACGTGATGGCGACCGCGCATCTGATCATGGAACGGGACTACAACCAGTACCAGTTCGAGACATATCTGGTGCTCGCGGTCATCTATTCGGTGCTGTGCCTGATCGCCTGGCTCATCGTCCGCTTCTTCGAGCTTCGCTCGCCGATGCAGACGCCCGAAGCGACGGCCAGAGGCCGGGCCAGGGCCGCGATGATCGCCAACGTTTGAAGCAGGGATATTGAAGCATGTTCGAGAGCGATATTCTTCTGCAGGACGCGCGGGAAATCCTTGGCGCCGTGCCTCTGACGCTTGGCATGGCAGCCATCATCTTCGTGCTGTCGACCATCGTCGGCAGCCTGTTCGCGCTGGTCGAAAACAGGCGGGTGCCGGTGCTGCGGGAACTTGTCACCGTCTATAAGATCATCCTGAAGGGCGTGCCGATGGTGATCGTGATCTTTCTCTCCTACTTCGGCCTGCCCGCAGCCTTGCAGTCCCTGTACTCCGTGCTGGGCATCGACGCCAACGCCCACGAGATGCCCAATTGGGTCATCCTTGTCCTGGCGATCACCGGTTGTGTCGCAGCCTTCCAGGCGGAGATCATCAAGGGTGCCCTGAACGCCTTCGACACCGGTCAGTCGGACGCCGCCTATTCGCTGGGCTATACGAGCGGCCAGCTGTTCCGACGTGTGCTGCTGCCGCAGGTGGTGCTCACGGCCATCCCCGATCTTACGACGTCGATCATGGTCATCATGAAGGCGCTGTCCCTCGGCTTCGCCATCGAGGTCGTCGACATCTTCGCGCAGTCGCAACTGACCGCCGCCCTGAATTTCTATTATCTCGAAGCTTTCGTGATCGCCGTCGTGATCTATATGACGATCGCCTACATCGTCACGCGGATCGCCGACAGGCTGGAGCGGTCTCTCAGGCTGCGGACCTGAAAGCTCTCTTCTATCGCAACTGGCCGAGATCCACGGGCCGGTTGTCGATGATCGCTTCCATGGAGAAGAAGCCCGTCACCGTCGACAGATCGAAATTGGTGATGAGCTTCTGGTAGAAGGCGTCGTAGCCCGACATGCCTCGCGTCACGACCTTGATCAGATAGTCCCAGTCGCCGCCGATCCGGTAGAAATCGATTACCTGCGGCAACCGCTCGACATGGGCGCGGAACGCATCGATCCATTCCTTCGAGTGATGACGGGTGCGGATCATCACGAAAACGACGAGGTCGAGGCCCAGCGCCTCGAGATCGATGACGCTGTGCGCTCCGCGGATCATCCCGACGGAATGGAGGTGCTGGAGGCGGCGCCAGCAGGCGTTCTGCGACAGGCCAACCTTCTCCGCCAAGTCGCGCTGCGACAGGCTTGCGTCGCGCTGCATGGCCGTCAGAATCTTTGTGTCAAAACTATCGAGTTTTACCTTAGGATCATTCATATGATCTGATTTTCGCGAAAAATCCGAGAAGATAGATGAATTTTTTGACCGTGAGGCAGTTTATGATCCGTGTCAATATCCGCTTCTCGGAGAACGACCGTGGACAGAACCCGCCAATCGGCCAGTCGAGACGACTCGCCGCTTTCCCGTTTTCGCCAAGGCTTGACGAGCGCGGACCCTGTCGCCTCGCTCCGCGACGGTCTCGTCGGTGCCAAGGCGAAGATCGCCGGACCCTATGGAGAGAAGCAACTCGTTTACGCCGACTATGTCGCGTCCGGCCGCGCGCTTCACCAGATCGAGCGCTTCGTCCTCGAGGACGTGCTTCCCTACTATGCCAACAGCCATACGGAAGCGTCGTTCTGCGGCGGCTTCATGACGCGCTTGCGGCGCGAGGCGCGGGCGCTGATCGGCCAGTCCTGCGGGGCGGGGCAGGAGCACGCCGTGATCTTCACGGGCTCGGGCGCGACGTCCGGGATCAACCGGCTCGTCAGGTTGTTCGGCGTTGAGGACGCCGTCGCGGCTGGCAGGCGCGTCCGGATCGTCATCGGCCCCTACGAGCACCACTCCAACATCCTGCCCTGGCGTGAGAGCGGGGCCGAGATCGTGGAAGTCCCCGAGCAGCCGGCCGGCGGGCCCGACCTGTCCTGTCTGGCGGACGCGCTGGGGAACGGCGCACCGGAGCTGACGATCTGCGCGCTGTCGGCCGCTTCCAACATCACCGGCATCACCAGTGACGTCGCGACGATCACCGCGATGGTGAAGGCGGCCGGCGCAAGGATGATCTGGGACTATGCCGGAGCCGGCCCCTATCTGCCGATCGCCATGTCGCCGGCTCCGGGTGCGGAGATCGACGCCGTGGTCGTCTCGCCGCACAAGTTCATCGGCGGTCCCGGCGCTTCGGGACTCCTGATCGTGAGGCGCGATGCGGTCTCTGCGAAAACGCCGTCATGGCCGGGCGGCGGCACGGTGAAATTCGTGTCGCCGAGCCGGCACGACTACAGCGACAGCCTGGAAGCCCGCGAGGAGGCCGGCACGCCCAACGTGGTCGGCGACATCCGCGCCGCGCTGGCGTTCATCGTCAAGGACGCGATCGGAGCAGATGTCATGGCGGCGCGCAACAGGGAGCTGGCGCAGCGCGCCTTCCGTGCCTGGGAGGACAGTCCGCAACTGGAACTGCTCGGCCTGCCGGGTCCCGACCGGCTGCCGATCTTCTCCTTCCGGGTGAGGAACGGAAAGGGCGGTTACATCCACCAGCAGCTGGTCACGCGCATGTTGAGCGACCGGTTCGGCATCCAGGCGCGCGGCGGCTGCGCCTGTGCCGGGCCGTATGTCCACCGGCTGCTGTCGATCGATGATGACCGCTCCGAGGTGATGAGGCAGGCCATCCTTGCCGGCGACGAGCTCAGCAAGCCCGGTTTCACGCGCCTGAACTTCAGCGTCCTACTGCCGGACGAGAAGGTGGACTACATTCTCGAGTCGGTGGCGCAGCTCGCTGGCGATGCGCCGGCGTTCGAAGCGCATTACGATGTCGATCCGGCCCGGGCGATCTTCTTCCCGCGCGTCCAGGCTCCGATGGCCATGGCGGGCTGATGTCTCGGGTCTTGTGAACCGCCGCCCTTTTCGAGAGCCCTCCTTCAGGCTCGGGCTTGAAAATCAGCGGTTCCTCCTGACGATGCAGGAGCCGCCGGCGCCGTGCAGCTTGCGGCAGATAGCGTCGGCGACGCTTCGGCTGTCGGCGCCGATGCGGACCGCATAGATGCCGCGCCGCCCGATCGGCGTTCGCACCCGGCTCACCACCGGCTCGTAGGACGCCAGCAGTGCCGGGAAGCGGCCCTGCAGGCGCTGCCATTGGCGCACGGCGGCGGCGCGGCGGAAATTGCCGGCGACCTGCACGCCCCAGGGCTTGGTCGGGATCGTCGCCATGGCGATGACGCTGGATTCGATGACCGGCAACCGCCGGCATGCGACCGAGAAAGGCATTTTGGGGTCCAGCGGATGGACGGTGCCCTGATAGGTGCTTTCCACGAACCTGTCGGACGGCTCGCCCATGATGTCGAGCACGTAGTCTTCCGTTTCCAGCGGCAGGAAGCCACCGGAATTGAGCCAGCGCGACACGCGCGTCTCGCCGGCATTGTAGGCGGCGGCGGCAAGGCCGAGATTACCGTAGCCGGCCCGCATCTCGGCCAGATAGGCGGCGGAAGCGGCGATCGCCTGCCCGACGTCGAACGGATCGGCCAGGCCGCGCATCTTCGCGGTGCCGGGCATGAACTGGGCGATGCCTTCCGCGCCGACCGGGCTCACGGCGTTCGGGTCGAACCGGCTTTCCTTCCAGATCAGCCGGGCGAAGAACTCTTTTGGAAGACCGTTGCGGTCGGCCTCGGCGGCGATCAGCGTGCAGACGCGGTCAATCAGTCGTTCGCGCGCCGACAGTGCATGAGGTGGGTCGGCAACCGCAGGAGAGCCGAAAGCAACGAGGATCAGGATGAATAGTGCGCCCGTGAGTTTACCCCCACCCCTAACCTCTCCCCTCAAGGGGGAGGAGGACAAGGGCGCCGTGGCTTCCCCAGGGGAGGGGTCAGGGGTGCGGGTAGTTGAAAGAGGCACGGCGCGCCCTGCCTGAAGCGCTATTCGGCGGCCTTGGCCCGGATGCCGTCGCCGAAACGCTGCTCGATATAGTCGGCCACCATCTTCTGGAAATCCTCGGCGATGCGCGGGCCGCGCAAGGTCGCCGCCTTCTCGCCGTCGATGAAGACGGGTGCCGTCGGCATCTCGCCGGTTCCGGGCAGCGATATGCCGATGTCGGCGTGCTTGGATTCGCCGGGGCCGTTGACGATGCAGCCCATCACTGCGACCTTGAGCTGTTCGACGCCGGGGTACTTTTCCCGCCAGAGCGGCATGTTGGCGCGGATGTCGTCCTGGATGTTCTGCGCCAGTTCCTGGAACACGGTCGAGGTCGTGCGGCCGCAGCCGGGGCAGGCCGCGACGATCGGCACGAACTGGCGGAAGCCCATGGTCTGGAGCAGTTCCTGCGCCACCTGCACCTCGCGGGTGCGGTCGCCGTTGGGTTCGGGCGTCAGCGAGATGCGGATCGTGTCACCGATGCCCTGTTGGAGCAGGATGCCCATCGCGGCGGAAGAGGCGACGATGCCCTTGGAGCCCATGCCGGCCTCGGTGAGGCCGAGATGCAGCGCGTGATCGGAGCGCTTCGCCAGTTCGGTATAGACGGCGATCAGGTCCTGCACGCCGCTGACCTTGGCCGACAGGATGATCTTTTCGCGTGCAAGGCCGATCTCCTCGGCCATCTCGGCCGACAGGATCGCCGACTGAACGATCGCCTCGCGCGTCACCTCGATGGCGGTGAGCGGCGAGCCTCGGCGCTGGTTGTCGTCCATCAGCCTGGTCAGCAACTCCTGGTCGAGCGAGCCCCAGTTGACGCCGATGCGCACCGGCTTGTCGTAGCGGATCGCCATCTCGACGATTTCCGCGAACTGGCGGTCGCGCTTGTCCTTGAAGCCGACATTGCCGGGATTGATCCGGTATTTCGCAAGTGCTGCGGCGCAGGTCGGATGATCGGCCAGCAGCTTGTGGCCGATATAGTGGAAGTCGCCGACGATCGGCACGTCGATGCCGAGCCGTTCCAGCCGCTCGCGGATCCGCGGCACGGCCGCCGCGCTCTCGTCGCGGTCGACGGTCACGCGCACGATCTCCGAGCCGGCGCGGTGAAGTGCAGCGACCTGGGCGACGGTGCGGTCGATATCGGCGGTATCGGTGTTGGTCATCGACTGCACGACGACCGGCGCGCTGCCGCCGACGACGACGCCGCCGACATCGACGCCGACCGATCTGCGGCGCTCGAAGGGAGAGGAAAAATATCCGGTCATTGCCGGCGGTCCTGCATCTGGTTCTTTTGCCGTGCTCGCACGCGCACCGGGCATGAGGTGGCGGACGCCGCCCTGCTTGTCAATGGTTCAGGCCGGCACGACGACAAATCGTTCCGCTCGGTCATCACTGAAAACAGGGCGGAACGGGCAATATTATGTCCCGCCGGCGGAAAACGGGCGGAATCGAATGAAACAGCCGACCACGGGCCAGCGACGATGGTCGTCGCCGGCCCGCATGGCCTTTTCGGTCAGAATAGGGTGTCTTCAGTGCGTGGTGGGGCTTCCCGCCAGCTTTTCAATCTCGTCCTTGAGGGCCAACTTGCGCCGCTTGAGGTTGACGATCTCGAGGTCGTCAACCGATGGATGGAGCAGGGCTTCATCGATCTCGCGCTCGATATCGCCATGCTTCTTCCGCAGCTCATCAAGATGGGATGCAAGAGACATGATTGGTTCTCCCTTTCATGGTTTCCTCGATTGCAACCGTCGAAGGCCGTCCACCGCAGGTCCGCCTTCATGACGGCTGGATGACACTGTGCCACCTTACAATCCCGATGTCGAATGCCGCGTGGTAGCATTTCCCGACATCGTGAAATGTGATATGCGCAGAGCGCCGGCGGGGACGTTTCAAGCCGGTCCCGCCCAATATGCGCGACCGTGCGCCGGAACCCAGATGGTGGACATGTCGGAACAGGAACAGGCCGAGATTCGTCTTGAATTCGCGCGGCTGAAGCAGGAACACACCGATTTCGACGCCGCCATCAACGCGATGATCGCCACCGGCTGCGACCCGCTGCAAATCCAGCGCATGAAGAAGAAGAAGCTCGCTGTCAAGGACCGGCTCTCGGCGCTGGAGGACAGGATCATTCCCGACATCATCGCGTGAGCGGCCCTGTTCGCGAAGGCACGCGGATTTCCGTCGTCAACGGGCCTCGCTTCGGCGCCGTGACACCTCGCACATCCTTGCGAGACCAACCGATTTCCGCTAAGGCGCGGCCTTCCTTGAACGGGAGACCGCGCCCTTGACCGACCAGCGCGCCGATGTCGCCATCATCATGGGCAGCCAGTCCGACTGGGCGACGATGCGCCATGCCGCCGACACGCTGGCGGCGCTCGGCGTGTCCCACAAGAGCCTGATCGTCTCGGCGCATCGCACACCGGAGCGGCTTTACGACTTCGCAAAGGGCGCCAAGGCCGCAGGCCACAAGGTGGTGGTGGCGGGCGCCGGCGGGGCCGCCCATCTGCCCGGCATGACAGCCGCGCTGACGCCGCTGCCGGTGTTCGGCGTGCCGGTGGAATCGAAGGCGCTGTCGGGGCAGGATTCGCTGCTCTCCATCGTGCAGATGCCGGCCGGCATCCCTGTCGGCACGCTGGCGATCGGCAAGGCCGGCGCGGTCAACGCGGCGCTACTTGCCGCCGCGGTGCTGGCGCTGTCCGACGAGGCATTGGCCGACCGGCTGGAAGCCTGGCGGGCCGAGCAGACGGCGAAGGTCGCCGCCCAACCGACGGATGCGGCATGAGCGCGGCGCTGCCGGCCGGCGCGACGATCGGCATCATCGGCGGCGGCCAGCTCGGCCGCATGCTGGCCATGGCTGCGGCCCGACTCGGCTACCGCACGGTCGTGCTGGAGCCGCAGGCGGATTGCCCGGCGGCCCAGGTCTGCAACCGCCAGATCATCGCAGCCTACGACGATCCCGCCGCGCTTGCCGAACTCGCGGCGATGTCGGCGGTGGTCACCTACGAATTCGAGAACGTTCCGGTCGCCGCCGCGAATTCGCTGGCGGCCTCGGTTCCCGTCCGGCCGCCGGCGCGCGCGCTGGAAGTCGCGCAGGACCGGCTGGTCGAGAAAACTTTCCTGAACGGCATCGGTATCGCGACGGCGCGGTTCTTGCCCGTCGATGACGATGCACAGCTTGCCGAGGCACTCGCCGCCTTCGACGGCTCGGGCGTGCTCAAGACCCGGCGCATGGGGTATGACGGCAAGGGCCAGCGCGTGTTCCGCAACATGGAAACGGTCGGTTTCGACGGGACATTCGCGGCGATGGGCGGCGTGCCGCTGATCCTGGAATCGCTGGTCGCCTTCGAGCGCGAGGTGTCGGTAATCGCCGCGCGCGGGGCCGATGGCGCGTTCGCTGCCTATGATCCGGCGGAAAACGTCCACCGCGACGGCATCCTGCACACGTCGACCCTGCCGGCAACGATTTCGCCGCAGACGGCCGCCGCCGCTCATGAGGCGGCGCGCGCGATCCTCGACGCGCTCGGCTATGTCGGGGTCATCGGGGTGGAGTTCTTCGTGATGGCCGACGGATCGCTGATCGCCAACGAGATCGCGCCGCGCGTCCACAATTCCGGCCACTGGACGGAAGCGGCCTGCCTCGTCTCCCAGTTCGAGCAGCATATCCGCGCCGTCGCCGGCCTGCCGCTCGGTTCGACCGCGCGCCATGCCGACTGCATGATGGAAAACCTGATCGGCGACGATGTCGGGCGCGCGCCCGCGCTGCTGGCGGAACCCGACGTGATGCTTCATCTCTACGGCAAGGCCGAGGCCCGGCCGGGCCGCAAGATGGGGCATTTCACGCGGGTGGCGCCGACTTTCCTTCCCTCTTGAGGGGAGGAGGTCATCACCATCGCTTTGCGGTCCTGAGGTCGTGTCCCAGGGTTGGCGACCCCTCCCGCTTCGGCTGGCCACCCTCCCCTCAAGGGGGAGGAGAACTCTGCACTGGCGGTTGACAGCCCTTATGCGCCTCGTTTATGAGCCAAGCCACGAATTCGGCGCGCTTTCGGGCGCGCCTTTTGGTTGGCCCGTAGGGGCACAGAACTGACGGGCAATGCCATGAAGATCAAGAACTCGCTCAAGGCGCTCAAGGCGCGTCACCGGGACAACCGCCTGGTCCGCCGCAAGGGCCGCATCTACATCATCAACAAGACCGACCCGCGCTACAAGGCGCGCCAGGGCTGAGCGGCAGACGCCGTCGCAAGAGCGGCGCTTTCACGCACAAATCGGTTTGACGATCCGCGGGACGGAGATAGACTCCGGCCCATGCGGATCGTTTTTGCCGTTCTGGCGGCGTCTTTTGTGAGTCTCTCATTCGCCTCTCCGGCCTTGACGGCGGGGCCGGCGGCCAGGGACGTCGCGCCGCCGCAGGCCACGTCCGGCACCCGGGCCGAACGTCTCGACAAACTGTTCGCCGACCTCAAGCGCGAGCGCAACGAGAAGGCCGCCGAGCGCATCGCCAACCAGATCTACATGGTCTGGAACGATTCCGGGTCGGCGTCCGTCGACCTGATGATGCAATGGGCGCAAAAGGCCATCCAGGACCAGAAGTTCGACGTCGCGATGGATTTCCTCGACGAGGTGGTGACGCTGCAGCCCGACTTCGTGGAAGGCTGGAACCGCCGCGCCACCGTGAATTTCCTGATGAAGAACTACGCCAAGTCGATGGCCGACATCGACAGGGTGCTGGAACTGGAGCCGCGCCACTTCGGCGCCCTCTCGGGCCTGGCGCAGATCATGGCCGACACGGGGCGAAAGGAGCAGGCGCTCAAGGCATGGCAGCGCGTGCTCGATATCTATCCGATGCTGCGCAACGCGCAGCAGCAGGTGTCGACGCTTTCGGAAGACCTCGCCGGCGAATCCATCTAAGGCGGATCGGGGGAAGGCAATCGGCAGTCGGATTGATCGCCGGCCGCGGCCGTTCCAGGCTTTCCTACTGCCTACTGCCTACTGCCTACTGCCTTACCGCCCCCCTTGCCCGTCCGGGCCGAGATAGGCGATGCGCAGCATGTTGGTGGATCCCGGCGTGCGTAGCGGAACGCCCGCGGTGATGATGATGCGGTCGCCAGGCTTGCCGTACTCCTCCTCGAAGGCGATGCGGCAGGCGCGGTTGACCATGTCGTCGAGATCGCGCGCATCCTCGGTGACCACGCAATGCGTGCCCCAGACGAGCGACAGCCGCCGCGCCGTGTCGAGGATCGGCGACAGCGCGATGATCGGCACCTGCGGCCGTTCGCGTGCCGCGCGCAGGCCGGTGGTGCCGGAGGCGGTGTAGGTGACGATCGCCGCCAGCTTCAGCGTCTCGGCGATCTCGCGCGCGGCGAGCGAGATGGCGTCGGCGCCGGTCGGTTCCGGCTCGGAGCGCTGGGCGTTGATGATGCCGGAATAAAGCGGGTCCTTCTCAACCTGGACGGCGATGCGGTTCATCGTCGCCACCGCCTCGACGGGGTAGGCGCCGGCGGCCGACTCGGCCGACAGCATGACCGCGTCGGCGCCCTCGAACACCGCGATCGAGACATCCGATACCTCCGCGCGCGTCGGCACCGGGGCGGTGATCATCGATTCCAGCATCTGGGTCGCCACGATCACCGGCTTGCCGGCCTTGCGCCCGGCGCGGGTGATGCGCTTCTGGATGCCGGGGACGTTCTCCAGCGGCACCTCCACGCCGAGATCGCCGCGCGCCACCATGATGGCGTCGGACAGTTCGATGATCTCGGGCAGCCGCGCGACGGCCTGCGGCTTCTCGATCTTGGACATCAGAAGCGCGCGACCACGCGCGATCTTGCGCGCCTCGGCCAGGTCGTCCGGCCGCTGGATGAAGGACAGCGCCACCCAGTCGACGCCGGCATCGAGAACGGCGTCGAGGTCGGCGCGGTCCTTGTCGGTCAACGCGCCGACCGGCAGATCGGTGTCGGGCAGCGATACGCCCTTCTTATCCGAGATCGTCGTGCCGGCGACCACCGTGCAGACGATCGTCTTGCCGTCGGTCTTCACGGCCTTGAGCTGCAGCTTGCCGTCGTCGATCAGCAGCCGGTGGCCCGGCTCGACGGAGGCGAGGATTTCGGGATGCGGCAGATAGACCCGGGTGGAATCACCGGGCGTCGGATCACTGTCGAGGGTGAAGGCCTGGCCGACTTCGAGCGTCTCCTTGCCGTTGGCGAATTTCCCTACCCGCAGCTTCGGTCCCTGGAGATCGGCCAGGATGCCGATCGGCCGCCCGACGCCCTGCTCGACCGTGCGAATCCGCTTTACCAGCGTGCGCATGAGCTCATGGTCGGTATGGCTCATATTGATGCGGAAAGTGTCGGCACCTGCCTCGAAGAGTTTCTTCAGCATGGCCTCGTCGGAGGAGGCGGGACCGATCGTGGCGAGGATCTTGACCTTGCGGCTGCGTCTCATTGACCTTTGCTTTCCGGGCTGCCGTCGTCGGCGGCCCCCTTGTTCCCGGCGGGCGTTCCGTTGCCTGAAGGCGCGGCGGTGGAACCGCCTTCCGCTGCGGGCTGATCGGTGAGCTGGACCATCCAGCTCGACTGCTCGCCCGTGTCGTATTCCTGGAAGCCGGCGCGCTGGAAGCCGCGGGCGACGCAGTCGGTCACGCCGGCGATCTTGAATTCCTTTTCCGCCACGCACATCGAAATCGGCCCGTCCCAGCGTCCGCCGCGCTCGGCGTCTTCCGCATAGAGATAATAGAAACGCGATGACAGCGGCCCTTCGATCAGCGTCTTGCAGCTCGACGCCTCGATGTGCCACCAGCCTTCGGTGATCCAGCCGGCCTTGGCGCGATAGCCGATGCCGACGCCGACGAGGTTCTGGGTGGCGTTGCAGACGCGGAAGTCGGCCCGCGCCGGCGAGGCGGCGACAAGCGGCAGGACCAGCACGCCGAGCATGACGAGCCATCGGCCGTCAACCGTGTGCGTACGCGGCCGTCCGGCGACCATCCTCAAACCTCTCGGGAAACATTTCAGCATGCTCTGTCGCCCCTTTTCGGAAAACTCCCGGCGCATGTCAACGCGCCGCCGGCCCTCAATCCAATCGATTTAGGAGCCCGGTTGCGCGATTCTTCGCCGCTGGACGCCAGTTTCCCGCAAAAACCGTGGCCAAACAACGGCATTGCGCCTCAGCCGGCTTCATGAAATGAGATGACGAGCCTGAACGCCCTCCCCAATCGCGAAGAACAGATTTCCGTGATGACCCGATTGTCCGTCTTTTCGCCCTTCGATCTGGTCGAGGGCGATCGTGGGAAAGGCCTGGTGCTGGTCGCCGATCACGCCGGCCGCGCCCTGCCGGATGAGTATGGCGCGCTCGGCCTGCCGGCGTCCGAGTTCGACCGGCATATCGCCTACGACATCGGCGTGGAGAAGGTGACGCGCGAACTGGCCGCGCTTCTCGGCGCGCCGGCCGTGCTGGCCAATTTCTCACGGCTGCTGATCGATCCCAACCGCGGCGAGGACGACCCGACGCTGATCCGCCAGCTCTATGACGGCACGGTGGTGCCCGGCAACTATCCGATGGCGGCTGAGGAGCGCGAGCGCCGGCTGGAGCGCTTCTACAGGCCCTATCACGACGCGGTGGCGTCGATGGCGGCATCCGTCGCCGAGGCGTTCGGCGCCGCGCCTTTCCTCTTTTCTGTCCATTCCTTCACGCCGGTCATGCAGGGCGTCGTCCGCCCGTGGCATGTCGGCATCCTGTGGGACAGCGACGACCGCGCGCCCGCGCCGCTGATCGAGGCGCTGTCGGCCGAGCCCGGCCTCGTCGTCGGCGACAACGAGCCCTATGACGGGGCGCTGCGCGGCGACACCATGTTCAAGCATGCCATCGTCAACGGCTTCGCGCACGCCTTGGTGGAAATCCGCCAGGACCTCGTCGCCGACGACGCCGGCGCCGTCGCGTGGGCGAACCGGCTGGCCCCGATCGTTGACGCCGTCAACCGCCGACCCGATATACACGAGGTCAGGATGTACGGCTCGCGCACCGGCCCGCTGTGAGCGCGGGCCTGCCGGAAAGGAAGATGCCATGAGCGAGTTCAGCCCCGAGCAGCAACGCGATTTCGAAGCCGCCGCCTTCCGCCGGCTGGTCGAGCATTTGCGCGAGCGCAGCGACGTGCAGAACATCGACCTGATGAATCTGGCCGGTTTCTGCCGGAACTGCCTGTCCAATTGGTATCGCGAGGCCGCGGAAGCCGATGGCGTGGCGCTGTCGAAGGACCGGTCGCGCGAGATCGTCTACGGCATGCCCTATGCCGAGTGGCAGGCGCGCCACCAGACCGAGGCGTCTTCGGAGAAGAAGGCCGCCTTCGAGACGAACCGGCCGAAGGATCACTAGGTTGTAAACAGCCGGATATTCACCCAGGCGCGATTTCGCGTCCTTCCGGGGCCGCGCAGCGGAGCCCGGAATCAAGTCCGCCGGCATTGCTCATGTGGACCCGGATTGGCAACGGTCCCGCTCTGGGTTCCGGGTTCCGCTGCGCGGCCCCGGAAGGACGTCCTGATACGGCTTAACCGCCCGAAAAATCGAAGAAATTTCTCGGACCTAGCGCTTTGTTGCGCCGCATGCCACGTATTGTATTTTTACAAATCATTGCTTTTAAACGTCAATTATGATCATATTGAATGATCGTTCAAACAAAATAAGAGTTCACCCATGAACCCGCATCTCCGTGACGTCGCAGTTCCCAACGAGTGGGACCGCAGGGGCCTGCCGGGCTGGAGCTATCATTCCGACGCGCTGCTGGAGCTGGAGAAGGAGCGCGTCTTCCGCAATCACTGGCAGATCGTCGGGCATGTCAGCGACGTGCCGAGCGCCGGCGATTATCTGACCATGGATGTGGTCGGCGAGCGGGCGCTGGTCGTGCGCGGCAAGGACGGCGTGGTGCGCGCCTTCAACAACATGTGCCGGCATCGCGGCTCGCGCGTCGTGGCCGACGAGAAGGGCACCTGCAAGAACGCGCTGGTCTGTCCTTTCCACGGCTGGGTCTACAATCTCGACGGCACGCTGCGCGGGCCCGCGCGCCCGCGCTCCTTCCCCGACCTCGACAAGGACGAGTTCGGGCTGATGCCGCTCGACCTCGAGATCTGGATGGGCTTCATCTTCATCCGTTTCCGCAAGGGCGGCCCGCAGCCGTCCGTCGCGGAACTGCTCGCCCCGATCGAGCCGGAGTTCGCCCACTATCGCGCTGCCGACATGGTGCCGTCCTGGGGCATCTGGACACAGACGACACCAGTCAACTGGAAGTCGGTGCGCGACGTCGACAATGAAGGCTACCATGTCGCCATGGCACATCCGGCGCTGCAGGATCTTTACGGCGCGACCTATTACGACGAGCCCTTCCTCAACGGCGTGTCGCGGTCGTTCGCCACCTATAATCCCCATGCGGGCCGGCGCTGGAGCGTCAGGCAGTATGTGAAGATCGCGCCGCGCCCGCTGGAACTGCCGGAAGACCTGCGCGAGGCGTGGGTCTACTACGGCATCTTCCCGAACGCGGTGATCGCGGCGACGCCGGAAACCGTGCAGTTCTACCAGGAATTCCCGCTCACGACCGGCGAGACGCTGCTGCGCGGCGCGATCTACCGCTATCGCGACGAGACGCGCGAGCAGGCGGCGGCGCGCTATCTCGCCTACCGCATCGACCGCGACACGATGGCGGAGGACGTTCAGCTTTCCGTCTGGTCGAACGAGTCCATGCTGTCGGAGGCTTTCGAAGGCTTCTACCTGTCCGATCTCGAATACGGCGTGCGCACCCATCACGACCATCTGCGCAGGCAGGTGCCGGTGCTCGACCTCGAAACGGCGCCGGACGAGAAGGACATGGCAGCGCTCAACGACGCGCTGCTGAGCAGGGGCTAGGACGCCGTTGCAGGTCCACGCCGGGAGCGCTACGGCTTTGTCCAGCCATGCCTGTTCCCGATGAAGGACAAACTTCATGACCACCAACGAGCGGCAAGCCCACTGGCAAAACGTCTACCTGACGAACGCGGAAGGTGAGGTCAGTTGGTTTCAGGAGAACCCCGCGATCTCGCTGGAATTGATCGAGGCGGCTGGCGTGAGCAAGAACGCGGCGATCATCGATGTCGGAGGCGGCGCTTCGCGGCTGGTCGATGCGCTGGTCGGCCGCGGCTACGACAAGATTACCGTTCTGGATTTGTCGGAAGCGGCGCTCGCAGTGGCGAAGGCACGCATGGGTGACAAGGCGCGGTCCGTCGACTGGATCGTGGCCGACGCGACGAATTGGGAGCCGGCGGCAAAGTTCGACGTCTGGCACGATCGGGCCGCATTTCATTTTCTGACTGGCGAGCACGACCGGGCCGCCTACATAGCCCGCCTGAAGCGAGCGCTGCGGCCTGGCGGAACGGCGATCATCGCTTCCTTCTCACCGCAAGGGCCGGAAAAATGCAGCGGGCTTCCGGTGCAGCGTTACAGCCCGACCAGCCTGGGTGAGGTTCTTGGGCCGGTGTTCGAACTGATGGAAACGCGGGAACACGAACATCGCACGCCGTGGGGATCGGTCCAAAGTTTCCAGTTCAGCAGGTTCGCTTTCATCCAACCGGTGTAGATTGCAGGCGCCCGTTCCCCTGGCGCGCCGCGCTATCCTTGCCACACGCCTTCGCGGCGCAGGTCGTCCATGGTGCGCGAGATGCCTTCGCGCAGGATGGAGACCATGTCGTCGATCTGGCCGCGCGTGATGGTGAGCGGCGGGCTCATCACGCACATGTTGATCAGCGGCCGCACCAAAAGGCCGAGGTCGTGGCAGTGCTGATCGATGCGCTTGCCGACGTCCTTGTCGAGTTCGAGCGGATCGTTGCTTTCGCGGTCCGCCACGCATTCGGCGCAGGCCATCAGCCCCATGCCGCGCACTTCGCCGACTAGCGGCAGGTCCTCCAGCGTCCTGAGCTGCGCCTGGAAATAGGGCGCGACCTGCCGCGCGTGAGGTAGCACCTCGTTTTCGAGAATGTCGAGGTTCTTCAGCGCCACCGCGCAGCCGATCGGGTGGCTGGTGTAGGTCAGCCCGTGGCCGAACAGGGCGTCCGGATGGTTGGAGCGGCGCAGGTCCTCCAGCAATCGTTCGGAAATCACGACGCCGCCGAGCGGGAAATAGCCGGAGGTGACGCCCTTGGCGAAGGTGATCATGTCCGGGTCGAGGTCGAACAGGTCGCCGGAGGCGAAGACGGACCCGAGCCGCCCGAAGGCGGTGACGACCTCGTCGGAGACGTAAAGGATCTGGTTCTCCCGACATATCTCGCGGATGCGCCCGAGATAGCCGTCCGGCGGCACGATGACGCCGCCCGAGGCCTGGATAGGTTCGCCGACGAAAGCGCCGATCTTTTCCGCGCCGATCCGCTCGACAGCCTGCCGGAATTCATCGACCAGGAAATCGGCGAAGCCTTCTTTCGCGACGCCCTTCGGGCGGTGGAACGGGTTCGGCGCGGTGAGCTTGACCACCAGCTCGTCGGCGCCGTCCATCCAGTCGCGGTCGCGCGGGCGGCCGTTGAGCGAGGCCGACAGGTAGGTCGAGCCATGATAGGCGCCGCCGCGGCTGAGGATCAGCTTCTTCTCCGGGCGGCCGCGGACGTTGTTGTAGAACTGCATGAAACGCAGCGCCGTCTCCACCGCGGTCGAGCCTCCGGTGGTGTAGAAGACATGGGAGAGGTCGCCCGGCGCGTGGCCGGCAATGCGCCGCGCCAGCTCCGCCGAGGGCGCGTTCATCGTGTACCAGGGGGTGTTGTAGGAGAGCTGCATCGCCTGCTCGTACATGACTCTCGCGAGTTCCTCGCGGCGATGGCCGACATTGATGCACCACATGCCGGCCGGGCCGTCGATCAGCTTCTTGCCGCTTCCGTCGGTGATGTAGATGCCGTCGCCTTCGCCGATCAGCGCGCGCGCCTCGGCGCCGACCGAGCCGGCGTAAGGCCAGGGCTGGACGAGATGGCGCGTCGCCAGATCGACGGCGTCCTCCGGATCACGGCTTTCCACTGGTTTCGCTTCGCGCATCGCCGCCATGTTCGTCTCCGTGCCGCATTGCCGGATGAAGGATCAAGTTGCTCAAAAAGGCGACTTTCTTCACTTCATTTTGAATGTCCGTTCAATCAATATTGCAGAAATACCGCTTGATTTCAATCGCCGGATGCGCTCATGTTGAACGCAAGCCGGCTCATCGGAACATGATGAAGGGGAACAACCGGCGGCAAACGGGAAGGCAGCGTGGCGGGACGACCCAAGCCAGCAACCAGCACGAATTCCGGAGCCTGGCGATGACGGCGGCTGCGGAAGGTTCCTCCTCTCTTGCGGCGACCCGTCCGCGGCGAAAATCCCTTCTGCAATCCGAGTCGTTCCAGGGCTTCGCCCTGATATCGCCTACCTTCCTCTACGCGCTCGTCCTTCTGGTGCTGCCGATCCTCGTGGTCATCGCCCATTCCTTCTGGACGCAGCACTACCTCACCATCGACCGCACCTTCACGCTGGAGAACTACCGCATCGCGCTGACCGAGCCGATCTACCGCGACCTGCTCGGCCGCTCGCTCTACATCTCGCTGACCACCAGCGTGGTGACCGTGGCGCTGGCCTATCCGATCGCCTACTACATTTCCTTCTACGGCGGTCGCTACAAGGGGCTGTGGCTGTTCCTCATCACCATACCGTTCTGGACCAGCTACCTGCTCAGGGTGATGTCGTGGAAGGTCATCCTCGGCTACAACGGCGTGCTGAATTCCGGTCTGGAGGCGCTCGGCATCATCCATGAGCCGATCACGGCGCTGCTCTACAACTCCACCGCCGTCATCATCACGCTAGTGCATGCCTGGGCGGCCTTCGCCATCCTGCCGATCTTCGTGTCGCTGGAGAAGGTCGACCGCACGCTGATCGAGGCGGCCCGGGACCTCGGCGACGGACCGCTGCGCTCCTTTCTGCGCGTGACGCTGCCGCTGTCAGCGCCGGGCGTCATCTCGGCGCTGCTGATTGTGATGATCCCGACCGTCGGCGACTATGTCACGCCCAAGCTGGTCGGCGGCAAGGACGGCGTGATGATCGCCAACGCCATCCAGGCGCAGTTCGGCAAGGCGGCGAACTGGCCGCTGGGCGCCGCGCTTTCGGTCACCACCATGATCGTGGTGACGCTGATGGCGGGGGCGGCGGTGCTGGTCATCCGCTGGGCGGCGGGGAGGGCGCGATGAGCGGACTGAAGCGCATCCTGCCGCGGGACGGCTGGCTCGGCGTCTATGCCGTTGTCTATATCCTGTTCCTCTACGTGCCGGTGCTGTTCCTGCCGATCTTTTCGGTCAACACCGCCGCGACGCCGAAATTCCCGCTCTCCGGCTTCACCTGGAAATGGTACGAAGGGCTGCCGCACACGCCGGAACTCTTGAGCGCAGCGTGGAACAGCCTGATCGTCGGCGTTTCCGCCGCGGTGCTGTCCACCGTCTTCGGAATCCTCGCCGCCCGCGCCATCACCCGCTACCGCTTTCCCGGCCGCCGGCCGATCAATGGGCTGATCATGGCGCCGCTGGTGTTGCCGGAGATCATCGTCGCCATCTCCATGCTGCTGGTCATCCTCCAGCTCGGCCTGTCGCTGTCGCTGTTCACCGTGGTGCTGGGTCATGTGCTGGTCTGCGTGCCCTATTCGATGACGGTGCTGACGTCCGGCTTCGAGGGTTTCGACCGCTCGCTCGAAGAAGCCTCCGCCGATCTCGGCGAAAGCGCCTTCGGCACCTTCCGGCGCGTGACGCTGCCGATGGTCACGCCTGCCATCATCTCCAGCCTGCTGGTCTCGTTCACCATCTCGCTCGACGAGTTCATCATCGCCTTCTTCCTGACCGGAACCGACGCGACGCTGCCGATCTACATCTGGGGACAATTGCGCTTCGCCGCCAAGCTGCCCGGCGTGCTGGCGCTGGGCACGCTGCTGCTGGTCGCCTCCTTCATTCTTCTGTCCATCGCCGAGGTGCTGCGCCGCCGCGCCGCGCGCCGCACCCACTCCGAGGGAGGGCTGTATGCCTGACCATTCCAGGTCCGAACCTGCGACCCCTGAACGCCTCGGCCGCCCGATGATCGAGATCAGGGGCGTGACGCGCAGCTACGGCGCCTTCAAGGCGCTGGACGACGCCAATCTGAGCATCAACGAGGGCGAGTTCTTCTCGCTGCTCGGCCCCTCGGGCTGCGGCAAGACCACGCTGCTCCGCATGATCGCCGGCTTCGATGATCCGACCTCGGGCACGATCGCCGTCGACGGCCAGCCGATGGACGGCATTGCGGCCAATAGGCGGCCGACCAACATGGTTTTCCAGTCCTACGCCATCTTCCCGCATCTCAATGTCGAGCAGAACGTCGCCTACGGCTTGAAGCGGCTGAAGCTTGAGGCAGGAGAAGAAAAGCGCCGCGTCGAGGAGGCGCTGGCGCAGGTGTCGCTGACAGGCCTCGGCAGGCGCAAGGCCACCGAACTGTCCGGCGGCCAGCGCCAGCGCGTCGCGCTCGCCCGCGCGCTGGTCATGCGGCCGAAGGTGCTGCTGCTGGACGAGCCGCTGTCGGCGCTGGACAAGAAGCTGCGCGAGCAGATGCAGGTGGAATTACGCCGGCTGCAGCAGGCGGTCGGCATCACCTTCGTGTTGGTCACGCACGATCAGTACGAGGCCCTCGCCATGTCCGACCGCATCGCGGTGATGTTCGGCGGCAGGATCGCGCAGGTCGCTTCGCCGAAAGACATCTACCAGCGGCCTGTCAACCGCCAGGTCGCCGACTTCCTCGGCGGCATGAACTTCGTCAAGGGCCGGATCGTGGAGGAGAACGGCGCGTCGCTCACCCTCGACACGCTGGGTTTCGGTCGGGTCAGGACCGACAGGCCGGCGGCCTTCACGGGCAACGGGGAGGGGGCGACGCTGGGCATCCGTCCCGAGCGACTGCGCGTGCTGTGGGACGATGCGCGAGCCAGCCACGAGGTCGTCGGCACGGTGGTGGAGCGCCACTATTTCGGCGAGATCACGCATCTCGTCGTCGAGGTGCCGGGACTGGAGAAGCCGCTCTCCGTCACCGAAACCAACGATTTCGGCGCCGACGACATCCCCGTCGGCGCGCCGATCCGGCTGGCCTACGATCCCGAAGCCTTGGTGGCGCTGGCGGATTGAGCCTCGAACGACGCGATGATCCTTGCGGCCACGGATCGCCCGGCAACGATCGCGCCCTCGATGTAGCCGGGATAGGACGGCGACAGTTCCGAAGAGGCGAAGAAGACGGGCGGTGCTCCGGCGCGCAGAACGTCTTCCGCGTCGGTGGCGTCGATGTCGACGACGACGTCGCTGTAGGCGCCGCCGCTCCAGCGATCGTGCGTCCAGTCGCGCACCGTCACGTCGATCGGCTCGGCAGCCTGCGGTCCCAGCCCCTCGACGAGGCGGGCGATGGCCGCCTCGCGCAGCGCTGCGGGGTCCAATTCCGTCATCGCGAGCGCCTTCGGCCCGCCGATGAAGAAGGTGAGCATCGGCCGCGACTTGTCGGGGCTGGTGTCGAAGGCGAACAGGCCGGGCGGCTCGCGCCACATCACCATGCCGGAGAGACCTCGCTCGCGCCAGAAGGCGGTGCGATAGCGCAGTTGCACCTTGATCACGGCGCCGCTTTCCCAGGCGGCCAGCGCATGCCGGAGCGGCGCCGGCAGGGGCGGCGTTAATTCGATACGCGAGGCCATCATAGGCGGCACGGCGACAAGGACGGCGCGGGCGTCGATCGTTGCGGCCGTCAACTTGCCCGCTGCATACCCTCGCCCCGGCAAGGACAGGGGTGGAGGTGCGGCAACATTGGTAAATACTCGCACCCCGTCAACGTCGTGCTCGATCCGTGACACCGCCGCACCCCGCACCACCGCGTCGCCGAGGTCTTGCGCCAGACGCTCGGCCAGCGCATGCATGGTCTCGCCGACATAATATTGCAACTCGCCCACCGTGTTGGTGACGCGGCGGTCGTTGCTGACCAGATACCATGCCGGCATACGCTCGAGAGCCAGGCACCAGAGGCCCTCGATCATCGAGCGGAAGCCGGCCTTGGCGTCGGCGTCGTCGGGCTGGCGCGCCAGCCAGTCCGCCACCGTCAGGCCGGCGAGCGACGGATCGCCGGGAGACAATTCGTTCAGCCGGTCGCGGATCGCCGTGGCGGCCGCGTAGTTCTGTTGCGCTTCGACATCGCTGACCGGCGGCAGCGCGACGAAACGGCCGGCGAGATGCGATTCCTTCAGCGTCAGACCCCGCGCCTGGACCAGCGCCATCAGTTCCGGCATGTCCTCGCACAGGAACTGGCCGCCGCTGTCGACGCTTTCGCCAAGCCCGTTGACGATGGCCTCGACCCGGCCGCCGACGCGCTCGCGCGCTTCCAGGACGAGGACATCGATGCCGGCGGCCCGCAGGGCGTGCGCCGCCGACAGGCCGGCGAAACCGGCGCCGACGATGACGACGCCGGTCCGTTCGGGGCCGCCGTGCCCGCTCAGCCGGTTCAATAGCCCGCCTTGATCTTCTCGAACTCGGCGATCATCTTCAGCTTCAGGTCGGACGGCACCGGCGACTGGAACAGCGTCTTGTCGACGAATTTCTGCACGTCGTCGTAGCCCTTCTCCTTCAGCACAGCCGGGTCGACGCCGGCCATGCCCTTGGCGTTGGCCTGGCCGTAGCCCCAGTCGCCAACCAGGGTCTTGGCGACTTCCGGGTCGTTGACGGCGTTGAGGTAGTCATAGGCCTTGTCGATGCTGCCGGGTGCGTCCTTGAACAGGACGTAGCCGCACACCCAGGTCGAGATGCCCTCGTCGGTGTCCTTCTTGGACTTGATCGGCGCGCCGGCGGCGACCGACTGCACCGTGGCGTCGTTCCAGGCCCAGGCGAGGTCGATCTCGCCGCCCGACAGCGCCTGCACGATATCGGTGGTGTCGGTCCAGTAGAGGCGGACATTCTTGTGCACCTGGCGCAGGAAGTCGGAGGCCTGCTTGAACTGGTCGTCGGTCATCTTGGTCCAGTCCTTCAACCCGATGGCGAGGCTGGCCAGCGCATAGGCGTCGTCGACATTGTCGCCGATCGACACGCGGTCCTTGAACTTGGGATCGGCGAAGGCCCTGAGCGACTGGACGTCTTTTTCATCGATCTTGTCGGAATTGTAGGTGAGCTGGGTGTTGCCCCAATCCCAGGGCATGAACCAGGCTTTGCCGTTCTCGTCGGTGGCGAGGTTCTTCATCGACATGATGCCCGGCAAAAGGTCATTCCAGCCGGTGATCCTGGACGTGTCGAGCGGTTGCAGCAGGCCGGCATCGCGCCACTTCACCACGCTTTGCGAGCAGGGGTGGCCGAGATCGGCCTTGAAGCCGGAACGCATCTTCTCGAACGCTTCGTCCTCGTCGCCGAAGAAGGCGAAGGTCGGCGAATCGCCGTGCTGTTCGGCATATTTCGGGTGGAAGGACGGATCCTCGTAGCCCGACCAGTCGAAGACAACCAGGTCCTTATCCTCGGCGATTGCCATGGCGGCCGCCGATGCCGCCAGCGTGCCGGCCAGCGCCAGCGTCAGTGTCAATCTGCGTGTCAGGCTCTTCATCGCGTCGTTCTCCCGTGTCCTTGCGTTCCCGTTATGCGATCGTGATTGCGGGCTTGCCGCCGGGTCTCGTGCCCGGTTCGGCAGGCGCGTAGTGGCGAGGAAAGACGGCGACCAGGAACTCGTAGCCTGCCTGCAGCGCGCTCTCGCGCGTGACGTCCTCGGTGCCCATCATCAGCCTTAGCCACAGGCCTTCCAGCATGGCCGACAGCGCCAGCGCCATCGCCTGGGGTTCGTAGGCATAGCCGCCGCCCTGCTTCAGGGTCCGGCACAGGTCGATGATGACTTTCTGGTAAGCCGCGTCACGCGCGCCGCACAGCGCCTGGTAGGTCGGGCGAGATTTGGCCTCACCCCAGAAGGCGCACCATGCGGCAAGCTTGCGCTTGTTGCAGATCGAGCGGTCGAAATCGGCGGCGACCACGGCGGCGAGCTGGCGGGCGGGATCGTCGCCGGCCTTCTGGAGCGCCGAGCGCCAGTGCGTGGCGTATTCGTCGGCCATGAACTGCAGCGTGGCGACGAGCAGCTTCTCCTTGCTCTCGAAATGGAAGTTGACGATGCCGCGCGACAGGCCGGCGCCGTCGGCGACGTCAGCCATGGTGGTCTCCGAATAGCCGCGCCTAGCCAGCGAATCGATCGTCGCCTCGATCAGTTGCAGGCGCCGCACTTCCTTGGACTGCTTGCGGCCGCGCTTTTCGGACGCGTCCCTGCTTGCGGCGGCTTCGGATGATCGGTCTTGCGGCCGGGAGGCGGTCATGGGCGCACTGGTCTCCAACATCGCCGGCGGCTACCTCGCCGGCCCCGGCTTGTGTCCGCGCAGATGAGTGGGCCGGTGCTCGCCCGAGTCAAGCACCTTCTGCATGGCCTCCCAGGTCCGGATGTTCCTGTCGACATAGGCCGCGCCGACGGCGGCCGCCGCCTCGTCATAGAGCGGACCTTTCAGCTTCGCCAGCTCGCCGCGCGCCGCATCGCGATACCAGGCGTTGCGGTCGCGCGTCTCGACGCGTTCGAAGCCGGCGCGGCGCATGGCCTCGGCGTAGCGCGCCGGCGAGGCCATGGCGAAGGACAGGCCCTCGGCCGCGACATAGGCTTTCATGTCGGACGAAGGCTCGCCGTCATGCGAAATCATCCAGTTCGATGCGGCGAACACGCCGCCGGGGCGCAACACGCGAAATATCTCTGCGAACAGCGCGTCCTTGTCGGGAACATGCAGCAGCGCGTCCTTGGAGAAGACGACGTCGAAGGCCGCATCCGCAAAGGGCAGGGGGCCGGGCGGCGCATGGACGAAGACAGCGCGGACGGCGGACCCCCGCGCCTTCGCCCGCCGCCGCGCTGCCTCGACGACCGGCTTCTCGACATCGAAGCCGGTGACGCAGGCAAGTCCGTATTTCTCGGCCAGATGAAGCGTGACGCCGCCGGTGCCGCAACCGATGTCGAGCAAGGCCTTGCCTTGCAGCGGCAGGCCTTCGACCACGCGGTCCACTTCTTCCGGTCCACCAGGCGACAGGTAGCCCTCGCCCCACAGCGCCTCCAGGAAACGGATCGCCTTATCATCATATTCCGGTTCAGCGGTTGCCGTGTCGATCATTGCGTGCCCGGCAAGGTTGTCGATCGGGAGCGAAGCCTACTCCGTCCAAGGGAAAACGCAATGTCATTTGTTGAACATTCATTCAATATTTCTGGACAGACTCGCTTTCGCCGTGGCAGATTTCCGTCATCGGCAAGCAATCGGGCGGCAACCGTGGCGGAAGGCGGCCATATCGGCATGAAGGCATCGACAATGAAGGCGCCGGGATGAAGGGCTGGGATGCGATCGTCGTCGGCGGCGGCCACAACGGTCTGGTCAACGCCTGCTACCTGCAACGTGCCGGGCTCGACGTGCTGATGGTGGAAAAGAACGACTGGGTCGGAGGCGCCGCCACCAGCCGCGAGCTGACGCCGGGCTTCCTCTATTCCAACTGTTCCTATGTCTGCTCGCTGTTCCGGCCCGAGATCATGCGCGACCTGGAGCTGCCGCGCTTCGGCCTGCAGGTCATCGCCTACGAGGGCGGGGCGGTGTTCACTCGTGACGGCGACTATCTCGCCAACTACCGCGACCACGACGCGCACCGGCGCGAGTTCGCGCGCTTCTCGAAGCGCGACGCGGAGGCCTACGACCGCTATGCCCGCGACGTGACGCGGCAATGCCGCTTCATCCAGCCGTTGTTGATGCGTACGGCGCCCGACCCGACGAGTTTCAGGCCGCGCGACCTCGGTGAGCTGCTTTATCTCGGCAAGAAATTCGCCGGGCTGAGCCGGGAAGAGATGGCGCTGACGCTGCGCTTCTGGACCATGTCGATCTCGGATTTCCTCGATGAGTATTTCGAGACCGACGTCATCAAGGCCAATTTCTCCATCTCCGGCATCATCGGCACGGCGCTGGGGCCGATGTCGCCCGGCACGGCCTATGTGCTGCTGCACCATTACATGGGCGAGGTCGACGGCTCGGTCGGCGCCTGGGGCTATGCGCGCGGCGGCATGGGGGCCGTCACCAAGGCGCTCGCCGCTTCCTTCCAGGCTTCCGGCGGCACCATCCGCACCGGCACCCAGGTCGAGCGCGTACTGGTCAAGGGCGGCAGGGCGATGGGCGTGGTGCTGGCCGACGGCGAGGAGATTCATGGCAGGCTCGTCGTCTCCAACGCCGACGTGAAGCGCACCTTCCTGAAACTGGTCGAGGAAAAGGAACTGCCGGATCCTTTCCTGCGCCGCGTGAAGAACTTCAAGATCAGGGGCTCGTCCGGCAAGGTCAACATCGCGCTGGATTCGATGCCGGAATTCCCGGCGCTGCCGAAGGATTCGCCGTGCCTGCGCGGCGACCTGCATTTCACCGATTCGGTCGAGTGCATGGAACGCGCCTATGACGACTGGAAGGCCGGGCGCTGGTCGGCCGATCCTTTCCTCGACATGATGATCCCGACCACGCTCGACCCGACGATGGCGGCGCCGGGAAAACATTTCATGAGCTGCTTCGTGCAATACGCGCCACCGAAGGTGGAAGGGCGCGAGTGGACAGACGCCGACCGCGACGCCTTCGCCGAGACGGTGGTGTCGCAGATCGCCGACTATTCGCCCGGCTTCCGTGACCGCATCGTCCATATGGAAGTGCGCACGCCGCGCGAGATCGAGGCCGAAGTGGGCCTCACCGAAGGCAACATCTTCCAGGGCGAGCTGACCTTCGACCAGCTTCTGTTTAACCGCCCTGTGCCGGGCTACGCGCAATACCGCTCGCCGGTCGGCGGGCTCTATATGTGCGGATCCTCCACCCATCCCGGCGGCGGCGTCATGGGCGCACCGGGCCGCAACGCGGCGAAAGAAATCCTGCGCGATCTTGCCAAACCGGACCATCATATGAGTGCAGCGCATGACGTCATCTGACCCCAACCGCTGGGATGTGGTCGTCATCGGCGGCGGCCATAACGGACTGGTCTGCGCCGGTCTTCTGGCGAAAGACGGCCGCAAGGTGCTGCTGCTGGAAGCGGCCGATGAGGTCGGCGGGCCGGCGCGGACGGAGGAGTTCTTTCCCGGATTCCGGGCCTCGACCGCGCATGTGCTGAACCGGCTGCATCCGGAGGTGGTGAAAGCGCTGGATCTGGAGAAACACGGACTGGAGATCGCTTGGCTCACCCCCACCCCTGACCCCTCCCCACAAGGGGGAGGGGGACTCGGGCGCGGCAGCTCCCCCTCCCCTCAAGAGGGAGGGGTCAGGGGTGGGAGTGCGCAGGCATTCAAGTTTGTCCCGACGGTGGTTCTCTCGAAAGACGGCAATCCCCTCGTGCTGCATGGCGCCTATGGCGAGACGCTGACCGGCGCCACCGCTTCGGAACAGACCGCTTGGAAGGATCTGCGCGCACAGCTTCTGCGTTACGCCGGCATCCTGAAACCGTTTCTCTCCCGCCGGCCGCCGGAACTCGGCGGCGGCTCGCTCGGCGACATGACGGTGCTCGGACAGGCGGCGCTGGCGCTGAAGCGGCTCGGCAAGGAAGACATGCGCGATTTCCTGCGCGTGCTCCTGATGAACGTTTACGACCTGCTCGACGAGCAACTGTCGGACGATCGGCTGAAGGGCCTGCTCGCCTTCGACGCCGTCCTGGGATCGCATCTCGGCCCGCGTTCGCCGACCTCGCTGCTCGGGCTTTATTACCGGCTTGCCGGAGACGTGAACGGCGCGCCCGGCGCGCAGATCGTGCCGAAAGGCGGCATGGGCGCGGTCGTCGCGGCGATGTGCGCCGCAGCCGAACATGCCGGAGTGGCGATTCGCACCAGTGCCTCCGTCGCGAAGATCGTCGTGGAGAACGGCCGAGCGGCCGGTGTGACGCTGGCGAGCGGCGAGGAAATCCGGGCCGGCATCGTCGTGTCCGCTGCCAATCCCGCCTCAACCTTCCTCGATCTCGTCAGCGCGCCTGTGCTCGACACCGGCTTTACGCGCAAGATCAGGAACATCCGCATGAGGGGCGACGCGGCGAAGCTGCACCTGGCACTAGAGGCCGTTCCCGTCTTCGCGGGGGTCGCCGCGGCCGATCTTTCCGGGCGCCTCGTCGTCGCGCCGTCGGCGGACCACGTCGAGCGCGCCTTCAATCCGGCGAAATACGGTGAGTTTTCGCCCGAGCCGGTGATGGAGATCACGCTGCCGTCGCTTGGCGACCCCTCGCTGGCGCCCGGCGGCGCCTGCACGCTTTCGGCTGTGGTGCAATATGCACCCTATGCGCTGAACGAAGGCTGGGAGTCGGGCCGGCCGAAATTTCTCGCCGCCGTCATGGCGCAGCTCGAAGCCCATGCGCCGGGCATCGGCAAGCTCGTGCGCCACGCCGAGCTTTTGACGCCGGTCGACATCGAGGCGCGCTATCGTATGCCGGGCGGCCACTGGCATCATGGCGAATTGCAGGCCGACCAGATGCTGGTGTCGCGCCCCGTTTCAGGCTGGGCGGGCTACGACACGCCGATCGAGGGGCTTTACCTGGCCGGTGCCGGCTCGCATCCGGGCGGCGGCGTTTCCGGCGTGCCGGGGCTGAACGCAGCACGGACCATCGCGGTGCAACGGCGGCAATGGAGGAAGGCGTCATGACCATGGCCGCACCGGTCGCTGCCGGTTCCGACAGCCGCGCGGCAGCTCAGGCGCATTTCCGCACCTTGCGGCTCGGCACGCCGTTCCAGCCGCGCCTCGACGCACTGGCGAAGACGAACGACTGGTACAACTGGGCGGGCTACCGCGCACCGCATTCGCTGTGGGACGAGGAACTCGAATATTTCGCCATCCGCAGCCAGTGTGCCCTGTTCGACATTTCGCCGATGACGAAATACCGCATCGAGGGGCCGGACGCCGAAGCCTTCTGCAACAAGGTGACGCTGCGCGACGTGGCGAAGCTCAAAGCGGGCCGGGTTCACTACACGGCCTGGTGCGACGACGAGGGTTTCGTCCTTGACGACGGCACGTTGTTTCGTCTGTCGCCAACGCGGTTTCGCCTGTGCAGCCAGGAGCGGCATCTGCCCTGGCTGCTGGACAGCGCCGCCGGCTTCGAGGTGACGGTCGAGGAAGAAACCGAGGACGTCGCGGGGCTCGCCCTGCAGGGGCCGACATCCTTCGCGGTTCTGCGCGCCGCCGGCTTTGCCGGCGTCGAGAGGCTGAAAGTCTTCGACCTTGCGGCGTTTCCGCATGAAGGGGGCACGGTCACCATTTCGCGCACCGGCTTCACCGGCGATCTCGGCTACGAAGTGTTCGTCGGGCGCGAGTTCGCTCTGTCGCTGTGGGACCGCTTGGTGCAGGCCGGCGAATTGCACGGACTCCGCGCCATCGGCTATACGGCGCTGAATCGCGCGCGCCTCGAAGCCGGGCTGATCGTCGCCAATGCCGATTTCGTCACCGCCGAGCACGCCGTCCGCGCCGACCGCACCCGCATGCCCGACGAGATCGGCCTCGGCTTCATGATCGATGTGCAAAAGGGCCATTTCAACGGCCGTCGCGCCATCCTCGAAGCGCGCGCGCGAAAGACGCTGCGTCATGTCCTGGTCGGGCTGGAGATCGAGGGCAATATCCCGGCCGAGCACGCCATCGTCTATCATCGCAAGAAGACGGAGGCAGGGCTGGTGAGCGCGGCCATGTGGTCGCCGATGGCCAAGCGCAATATCGCGATCGCCTCGCTGGACAGGCCTTATGGAGAGACGATCACCGAGGACCTCTGGGTCGAGATCTACGCCATGCGCGAGTTGAGATACGAACGGCTGATGAAGCGCGCGCGGATCGTGCCGCGGCCTTTCATCAAGCTGGGGCGGCGCACCGCGACCCCGCCTGCGGACTTTTGAGCGATGGTGCGGGAGCCGGACAGGGCGGCGCTGGACGCGGAAGCGGCCGAACAGTGGAGCCTGGTGAACACGCCGCTCGGCGAGGAATGGTCGGGCCGGGCACGCTACGCCGCGGCGATGTGGTTCTATCGGCGCGGCGAGATGGATGCCGGCACGCTGGAAGTCTACCGCATCTGCTCGCGCCTCGACCGGCAGGACCCGCTGCCGATCATCCGCGACCGGGGCGTGGGCAGGGAATGGCTGGAACGGATGGGATCGGCTTCGTAGGCGCGCGCAATACAGGTCGCCGGGTTTTCATCGTCGGAACTGACTCTCGCGGCCCTGTCGGCGCCCTGTACGATTGCGCTCTACACTGAAGAGGATGCCGGCAGGCGAGGGCGCTTGTCCTATCCGATCCCCCGCTCGATCACGTCGATCCAGTTCTTCCAGGCGATCTTCTCGATCAGGTCCTTGCCGTAGCCGTGCTTCCCGAACGCCTCGATCAATCGGGGCAGGCCGCTCGCGTCGCGGATTTCGGAGGGGATCGGCGCGCCGTCGAAGTCGGAGCCGAGGCCGACGCCATCCTCGCCGAGCTTCTCCAGCAGCGCGTCCACATGCCGGATCATCATCTCGAGCGTCGCGCCGCCGGCTGCCGGTCCGCCGGGATTGAGGAAGCCGGTGGCGTAGTTCAGTCCGACCATGCCGCGCGTCTCACGGATGGCGCCGAGCTGCCAGTCGGTCAGGTTGCGCGCGTGCGGGCAGACCGAATGGGCGTTGGAGTGGGTGGCGACCAGCGGCGCGTCGGAAAGCTTCGCCACATCGCGGAATCCCTTCTCGTTGAGATGCGAAAGGTCGATCTGGATCTTCAGCCGGTTGCAAGCCTTGACCAGTTCCTTGCCGGCATCGGTCAGCCCGTCGCCGGTATCGGGCGAAGAGGGGAAGCGGAACGGTACGCCGTGGCCGAAGGCATTCGGCCGGCTCCAGACGATGCCGAGCGAGCGCAGGCCGGCGGCGTGAAGCACCTCCAACATGGCGAAATCGGTGTCGATCGCCTCGGCGCCCTCGATATGGAACACGGCGGCGAGCTTTTTCTGCTTCATCGCGGCGCGAATGTCGGCGGCGCTGCGGCAGATATTCAAAGCACCGGCCTTTTCCAGCCTGAACAGGATCGAAGCCATGCCGATCGTGGAATCGACGGCGGCGGTGCGCGGTAGATGCGGCGGCAGCGGTTCGTTCGCGCCCGGCATCTTTTCCGGATCGTCGGGGCTACGCTTCGGTCGCTCCAGAGGCGGCGGGAAGATCGCGAACATGCCGCCGACGAGGCCGCCCTTGCGCGCCTTCGGCAGGTCGATGTGCCATTCGGCGGGCGCGCCTTCGATGAACAGCTTTTCCTTGTCGGGATTTTTTGACTGATAGAGCTTGAGCAGGGTGTCGTTGTGGCCGTCGAAGACGGGAACCGGCGCGGAATCTGGCATGATGAACTTTCAACTCTCGAAACAGGCGGCTAGGCAGCCGCGGTTATCGGCTTCACGCTAGCCCTGTCGCGAAATTATCGCAAAGGCCAGCATCGCGCATGGCTTGTCCCTGACGCAAGCCGGCTGGCCGCATGCCTGCCTGCACAGGCGAGACTGGGGGACGAGCGGCGCCGAACTGCTCGCAACGCCGCCGACCGGTCGAGGACCGTCCACCAATACATCACGAAAGAGACGTTCGCCGTGATAAGCCTACGACAGGCGGTCCAGCTTGCGCTGCATGGCGGCGATCTGTTCCTTCAGGTCCCGAAGATCGCCGCCGTCGGCTGCGTCCTTTTCCGCCGGCTCGGGTGAGGGCTGGGCCGACTGGCCGCCCGCTCCCGCAGCGGGGAAGGGGGTGAACATGCGCATCGCGTTCTGGAACATCTCGATATTGCGCCGCGCCTGCTCCTCGATGGCCTTCATCGGCGTGGTCAGCTTCATGACGTCCATCGGAGAGGCGCCCATTGCGGACTTCATCTGCTCGCGAAAGCGTTCCTGCTCCTTGGAAAAGGCGATCATCGACTGCTCGAGGAAGCTCGGCACGACCATCTGCATCTGGTCGCCGTAGAAGGCGATGAGCTGGCGCAGGAACGGGATGGGCAGCATGTTCTGCCCGTCCTTGTTCTCGAGCTCGAAGATGATCTGGGTCAGCACCGAATGGGTGATATCCTCGCCCGACTTGGCGTCCTGGACGTTGAAGTCCTCGCCCTTCTTGACCATCTCGGCGAGGTCGTCGAGCGTGACATAGGTGCTGGTGCCGGTGTTGTAGAGCCGCCGGTTGGCGTATTTCTTGATGACGACCGGTTCGTCTTTCGCTGCCATCAACATCCTCCCGGGACAATCGGCTTTTCTGGCGGCCTTCTTGGTAAGCAGCCGATGACGATCACAACCTATGCCCGAGAATATGCGTAAAACCGTCATAAATCCAAGCGGTTTTGTGCAGTGCGGGAGTTTTGAGGCTTTGTTCGGCGCCGCAAAATGCTGCGCAGCAATTGTCAGGTCTTGCCGAAGACTTTCCCGCAGGCTCCGATTTCCGGTTTGACAGGGGTTTCGGAAACGGCAAGAAAAGTCGAAGGATCGGCGTTCCGTCACGCCTGAAGCATCGGAGGACATCATGTCGTCAATCGTCGTCGCCAGCGCCGCGCGCACTCCCGTCGGTTCCTTCAACGGCGCTTTCGCCGCGACGCCCGCCCACGAGCTCGGCGCTGTCGTCATCAGGGACCTGCTTGCCCGTGCCGGCATCGAGGCGGGCGAGGTCGATGAGGTCATCCTCGGCCAGGTGCTGACCGCGGCGCAGGGACAGAACCCGGCGCGCCAGGCTTCGATCGGCGGCGGACTGCCGAAGGAGACGACCGCCTGGAGCCTCAATCAGGTCTGCGGCTCGGGGTTGAGGGCCATCGCGCTCGGCATGCAGCAGATCGCCACCGGCGATGCGAAGGTCATCGTCGCAGGCGGCCAGGAATCGATGTCGCTGTCACCCCATGCCCAGCACCTGCGCGCCGGCATCAAGATGGGTGACACCAAGCTGATCGACACGATGATCAAGGACGGGTTGTGGGATGCCTTCAACGGCTATCACATGGGCAACACGGCCGAGAACGTCGCCAGGCAGTACCAGATCACCCGCGAGGACCAGGACAGGTTCGCGCTGGCCTCGCAGAACAAGGCCGAGGCCGCCCAGAAGGCCGGCAGATTCAAGGATGAGATCGTCGCCGTGACGATCAAGGGCCGTAAGGGCGACACCATCGTCGACCAGGACGAATATATCCGCCACGGCGCAACGATCGAGGCGATGCAGAAGCTGAAGCCGGCCTTCGACAAGGACGGCACGGTCACGGCCGGCAATGCGTCCGGCATCAACGACGGCGCGGCCGGCGTGCTCCTGATGAGCGAGGCGGAAGCGGCGCGCCGTGGCATCACGCCGCTCGTGCGCATCGTTTCCTGGGCCACGGCCGGCGTCGATCCGGCGATCATGGGCACGGGACCGATCCCGGCCTCGCGCAAGGCCCTGGAAAAGGCCGGATGGACCCCGGGCGACCTCGACCTCGTCGAGGCCAACGAGGCCTTCGCCGCCCAGGCCTGCGCGGTCAACAAGGACATGGGCTGGAACCCGGACATCGTCAACGTCAACGGCGGCGCCATCGCCATAGGCCATCCGATCGGCGCCTCGGGCGCCCGCATATTCAATACGCTCGTCCATGAAATGAAGCGTCGCGGCGCCAGGAAGGGCCTGGCGACGCTGTGCATCGGCGGCGGCATGGGCGTGGCGATGTGCGTGGAAGGGTTGAGTTAAGGCAATAGGGCAGTAGGGCAGCACGAGGAAGAAGCCGGGAACGGCCAGCGTGTTGTCTGACATCCTATTCTCCTACTGCCGTAATGCCTCACTGCCTTATTGCCTTTTTCCTTGGGAGGAGAATCTCATGACCAAAACTGCACTCGTCACAGGCGGCTCGCGCGGCATCGGCGCGGCCATTTCCGTCGCGCTGAAAAATGCCGGCTACTCGGTCGCCGCCAACTATGCCGGCAATGACGAGGCGGCGCGGAAGTTCACCGAGGAAACCGGCATCAGGACCTACAAATGGTCGGTTGCCGACTATGATGCCTGCGCGGCAGGCATCGCCAGGGTCGAGGCCGATCTCGGCCCCGTGTCCGTGCTCGTCAACAATGCCGGCATCACGCGCGACTCCATGTTCCACAAGATGACCAGGGACCAGTGGAACGAGGTGATCGGCACCAATCTCAACGGCGTCTTCAACATGACCCATCCCCTGTGGAGCGGCATGAGGGACCGCAAATTCGGCCGCGTCGTCACGATCTCGTCGATCAACGGCCAGAAGGGCCAGATGGGCCAGGCCAACTATTCCGCGTCCAAGGCGGGCGATATCGGCTTCACCAAGGCGCTGGCGCAGGAAGGCGCGCGCGCCGGCATCACCGTCAACGTGATCTGCCCCGGCTATATCGCCACCGACATGGTGATGGCGGTGCCGGAGAAGGTGCGCGAAAGCATCGTCGCACAGATTCCGACGGGCCGTCTCGGCGAGCCGGAAGAGATCGCCCGCTGCGTCGTCTTCCTGGCTTCCGACGATGCCGGCTTCATCACCGGCGCGACCCTGACTGCCAATGGCGGGCAGTATCTCGCCTGAGCGGGCGCGCCGGCAAAAGCTCTTGGGTCGAGCCGGGACCAAAAAAGCGACCCGCCGCCGCTTCGTCACAATTCGCGCGTGATCGTGCGCAAGGTCCCGACGCTTGTCGGGACTGACGGCAGGGCGTGACATTGGCACGATTGGCTGGCAAATTCCCGGCGAAGGGGTCGATTCAGGCAATCAGGAGAGAAAGATGGCATTTCTTGCCAAAGGAAGACTGTTGGTGGCGGTGGGCGCAGCCGTTATCGGTCTGCTGACCGGCGCCGCCCAGGCGGCAAGCTGCGGCAAGTCCGCCGCCGGGTTCGATGCGTGGAAAACGGAATTCGCCCAGGAGGCCAGAGCGGAAGGCGTCGGCAGCCGGGGTCTTTCGGCGCTGGCGGGCGCGCATTACGCGACCGGAACCATCAAGGCCGACCGCGCCATCCACAAGGCTTTCAGCGGCTCGGTGGAAAGCTTCATGAAGCGGCGCGGCGCCGCCAGCATCATTTCGAAGGGGCGCTCGCTGAAGAAATCCAATGCCGCGCTCTTCAACAAGATCGAGCGCGACTACGGCGTGTCGCCCGGCGTGCTGCTCGCCATCTGGGGCATGGAGACGGGCTTCGGTTCCTATATGGGCAACCAGAATACGGTGTCCGCAATCCTGACGCTCGCCTATGACTGCCGCCGTCCCGGCTTCTTCACGCCGCACGCCATCGCGGCGCTGAAGCTGGTCGACAGCGGCGCGCTGAGCGCGAGCACGGTCGGCGCCATGCACGGCGAGATCGGGCACACCCAGTTCCTGCCCGGCAACGTGCTGAAATACGGCGTCGGCAGCAAGAACCTGCGCGACCGGGGGACGGCGCTCGCCTCGACCGCCAACTTCCTGCGCGCCCACGGTTGGCGGCGTGGGGTCGGGGCAGAAGGAAACATGGGCGCGATCGCCGGCTGGAACTCGGCCAGCGTCTACCAGCAGGCCATCGCCCGCATCGCCACCGCCATCGACGGCGATTGAGTTTTCCTCTCCCCGTTCACGGGGAGAGGATGCCGGCAGGCAGGTGAGGGGCGGCACCGAGCCGGGAAGGATCGATCCTGCCCCTCATCCGTCACTTCGTGACACCTTCTCCCCGTAAACGGGGAGAAAGAACAAGCTTAAGACCTCCGCTCCCGTGCCGCCAGCGTGCGCAGCCGCAGCGCATTGAGGCGGATGAAGCCTTCGGCGTCCTTCTGGTCGTAGGCGCCGCGGTCGTCCTCGAAGGTGACGAGATCGTTGCGGTAGAGCGACTTCTTCGACTTGCGGCCCGACACGATGACATTGCCCTTGTAGAGCTTGAGCCGCACCGTGCCCTCGACGTCCTTCTGGCTCTCGTCGATGGCGGCCTGCAGCATCAGGCGCTCCGGCGCGTACCAGAAGCCGTTGTAGATGAGTTCGGCATAACGCGGCATCAGCTCGTCCTTGAGATGAGCGGCGCCCCGGTCGAGCGTGATCGACTCGATGCCGCGGTGCGCTTGCAGAAGGATCGTGCCGCCCGGCGTCTCGTAGACGCCGCGCGATTTCATGCCGACGAAGCGGTTCTCGACCAGGTCGAGGCGGCCGATGCCGTTGTCGCGGCCGAGGTCATTGAGTGCGGCGAGCATTTCGGCCGGCGATTTTTTCTCTCCATTCAGGCCGACCGGATCGCCTTTCAGGAATTCGATCTCGATCTCGGTGACCTGATCGGGCGCGTCCATCGGCGAGATGGTGCGCTGGTGGACGAATTCCGGTGGCTCGACCCACGGATCCTCCAGCACCTTGCCCTCGGAGGAGGAATGCAGGAGATTGGCGTCGACCGAGAAGGGTGCGTCGCCGCGTTTGTCCTTGGCGATCGGGATCTGGTGTTTTTCGGCGAAGTCGAGCAGGTCGGTGCGCGACTTGAACGACCAGTCGCGCCATGGCGCGATGACCTTGATATCAGGGTTCAGCGCATAGGCGGAAAGCTCGAAGCGGACCTGGTCGTTGCCCTTGCCGGTAGCGCCGTGCGCAATGGCGTCGGCGCCGGTCTCGCGGGCGATGTCGACCAGATGCTTGGAGATCAGCGGCCGGGCGATCGAGGTGCCGAGCAGGTAGAGCCCCTCATACTGGGCGTTGGCGCGGAACATCGGGAAGACGAAATCGCGCACGAATTCCTCGCGCACGTCCTCGATGTGGATTTCCTTGACGCCCATCATCTCGGCCTTCTTGCGCGCCGGTTCGAGGTCGGAGTCGCCCTGGCCGAGGTCGGCGGTGAAGGTGACGACTTCGGCGCCGAGCTCGGTCTGCAGCCATTTCAGGATGATGGAGGTGTCGAGGCCGCCCGAATAGGCGAGCACGACCTTCTTGACGTTGTTCAGTTTCGACATGTCCGGATCCCGCGCGAGGTTTTCGCGTGGCGAGGTATCACGCCGCTTCCCGGTTCCGCAAGGCCAACGGGCGGCGGCGCGACCGCGCCCGGCCGGCAGAGGGCTGGACCAGCGTCACCGACTGTCAGCGGGATGGCTTGCCTTCGCCGTTTCGGATAGAGCAGGACATCGCCGAGAGGCCGCGAGACCCTGCCATGACCTTCGTTCCGGAACTTTCCGTCCTTGTCCAGTTCGCCGTCGCGACCGTCATCCTGGCGATCACGCCGGGGCCGGACATGACGCTTTTCGTCTCGCGTACGCTGAGCCAGGGACGAGCGGCCGGGTTCGCCTCGATGTTCGGCGCGCTTTCGGGCACCCTCATCCACACCACGCTGGTCGTCGTCGGCGTATCGGCGCTGATCGTCGCCTCGCCCTATGCCTTCCTCGCGCTCAAGTTCTTCGGCGCCGGTTATCTCATCTTCCTGGCCTTTCAGGCGATCACCAAGGGATCGGCCTTCTCGCCGGAAAAGAAGGTGGGACCGAAAGTATCGCTGAAGAAGGCGTGGCTGGCGGGCTTGGGCGTCAATTTGCTCAATCTCAAGATCATCCTGTTCTTCATGACCTTCCTGCCGCAGTTCGTCTCCGCGCACGATCCGCATGCGCCGGGCAAGCTGTTCTTCCTCGGCGCGATGTTCGTCGTGCTGTCCATTCCGGTGACGGCGCCGATGGTTTTCGCCGCTGAAAAATTCTCCGCCGCCATGAATGCCAGCCCGCGCGTAACGCGCGTGGTGGACTGGCTGTTCGCGGGCGTGTTCTCGGCTTTCGCGCTGAAGATCATCACCGCCCAGGCGCGGTAGGCGCCGGAGGCGTCGTGGGGGCCTGCCAGGCGCCCGCTCCTCGCCCGGCGCACAGCCAGTAGACGAAGCCGCCAACGATGCCGCTGCCCAGAACCGTCAGCATCGGCATGGCGCCCGCGACCTCGAAACCCGGATCGGCGGCTTCATGGAGGAAGCCCAGGACGATCGCGGCGACGATGCCGCCGGCCAGCGCGTGGAACAGCCAGTCGCGGCGCGCCAGCACTTCGGAGATCAGGATCGCCACGGCGGCCGGCAGGAAGGCGAAATAGGCCACGAACAGGGCGACGAAGGGGATGGAAAACAGGAACGGCCCGGCCGTCGGCGCTGGCCTGCTCTCCATTCCCGCGCCGAAATGGGCGACGACGATCAGGTGCAGGAAAGCGCTCGCCGCGAGCGACGCCGCGGCATAGCCGAAGAGAATGGCGATGCAACGCAGCAGATAGTCGAGGACGCGGCTCACGCCTCGCCGTGCCCCGCGATCATCATGGCTTCCAGCGCAAGCCGATCCACCTTGCGCATGCGTTCCGATTCCGACTTGAGCTGCCCGCAGGCGGCGAGGATGTCGCGGCCGCGTGGCGTTCGGATCGGCGAGGCGTAGCCGGCGTTGTTGATGAAATCGGCGAAGCGCTCGATCGTCTCCCAGTCCGAGCACTGGTAGTTGGTGCCCGGCCACGGATTGAACGGGATCAGGTTGATCTTGGCCGGAATGCCCCTGAGCAGGTCGATCAATGCGCGGGCGTCGTCGAGGCTGTCGTTGACGTCCTTCAGCATGACGTATTCGAAGGTGATGCGCCGCGCGTTGGAAAGGCCCGGATAGGCGCGGCAGGCGGCCATCAGTTCCTTCAACGGGAACTTCTTGTTGATCGGCACCAGAAGGTCGCGCAGATCGTCGTTCGGCGCGTGCAGCGAGATCGCCAGCATGACGCCGATCTCCTCGCCGGTGCGGGCGATTTCCGGCACGACGCCGGAGGTGGACAGCGTGATGCGCCGCTTCGACAGCGCCAGCCCGTCGCCGTCCGAGGCGATCAGCAGCGCCTTCTTCACAGCCTCGAAATTGTAGAGCGGCTCGCCCATGCCCATCATGACGATGTTGGACACCTTGCGGCCTTCGGTGGGCACGATGGCGCCTGCCGGCGTGTCGCGGTCGGGGAAATCGCCCAACCGGTCGCGCGCCGTCAGCAATTGTGCCAGGACTTCCTCGGCCGTGAGATTGCGCACCAGCTTCTGCGTGCCGGTGTGGCAGAAGGAGCAGGTGAGCGTGCAGCCGACCTGCGAGGAGATGCACAGCGTACCGCGTCCTTCCTCGGGAATGTAGACGGTCTCGATCTCGACCGGCCGGCCGGCGCCTCTCGGAGGGAAGCGGAACAGCCATTTGCGGGTGCCGTCGGTGGAAATCTGCTCCTCGACGATCTCGGGGCGGGCGACGGTGAAATGCCGGTCGAGGGCGGTGCGCAGGTCCTTGGAGATGTTGAACATCTGCGCGAAGTCGGACACGCCGCGTACATAGAGCCAGTGCCAGAGCTGGCTGACTCGCATCCTTGCCTGCTTTTCCGGAACGATGCCGGAGGCGACGAGCGCGGCGGCCATCTCGGCGCGGTCCATGCCGACCAGCGATGGCTTTTCCGCTGCGCCGGCAGCACGCAGCGCATCGCGCGCGCCGGGGGCGGTGAGGTCGAATGAAAGGCTCATGGCCGGTCCAATATAAGCGATTTGTGGCCGATTGCAGCAGCACCGGCGCCGGAAGCGCGGCGCATATCACGGAAAGACGCGCGAGTCATGCCTGCCGTGCGGGCCGTTGCGCATCCAAAGTCGGCGGATGATCGGCCAAGTACGGTTCCGCTGGCCGCGCTGCCGTGCTACGGCGCTTCGATCACGAAGCTTGGGACGTTGCAGATGGCCGGGGTATCGCGGCGCTATCCGATGCTGAGGCGCACGCGCGCCATGTGGGTGTCGCGCCGCGTCTGGCAGCCGCGCCTGGTGTTCTGGATCGGCGCGCTGGCGATCGGCCTCGTCAGCGTCGGCTTCGCGGTCCTCGCCGACAAGGCGCAGGACCTTTTCCATGCGCTGACCGGCGCGCCGGGCGGCTGGCGATGGTATCTGCCGCTGCTTCTGACGCCGGCGGGCTTCGTCTTTTGCGCCTGGATGGCGTCCGCATTCTTTCCCAATTCGCAGGGCAGCGGCATCCCGCAGGCGATCGCGGCGCGGCACCTGCGCGACGACGACGACCGCACCTACCTGCTGTCGCTGAAAATGGTCGCGGGCAAGATCGGGCTGACCATCGTCGGACTGTTCTGCGGCGCCTCGATCGGGCGCGAAGGCCCGACCGTCCAGGTCGGCGCATCGCTGATGCTGCAGGCGGCGCGCTGGGGCGGCCTGACACAGGCGCGGGGCCTCATCCTCGCGGGTTCGGCCGCGGGCATCGCGGCAGCCTTCAACACGCCGCTCGCCGGCATCGTCTTCGCCATCGAGGAGATGGGCCGCACCTATGAGGCACGAACCAACGGCCTTGTGCTGACAGCCGTCATCCTGGCCGGTCTCGCCTCGCTCGGCCTGCTCGGCAACTACACCTATTTCGGCGTGTCGCACGACACGGTCTCGTTCGCCAGCGACGCCGGCCTGATTGTCGCCTGCGGCGTGATCGGCGGCGCATTGGGGGCGGCTTTCTCGGTGCTGACGCTCAAGGCGACGCGGCGGATCCGGCGCTGGAGCCGATACACGCCGCTCAGGCGCACGTTGCTGATCGCAGCCGTCTGCGGCTTCGTGGTGGCCGCGGTCGGCCTCGCCGCCGGCGGCCTGACATTCGGCACCGGATACGCGCAGGCGCGCAGCGCCATCGAAGGCACGCCGCTGCCCTGGTATTTCTTCATCGCCAAGTTCGTGGCGGGCGTGGCCACCGGAATCGCGGGCATCCCCGGCGGCATCTTCGCGCCGTCGCTCGCCGTCGGCGCCGGCCTCGGATCGGCGCTCGGCGTTCTGTTCGGTTCCAGCGCCGGCATCGCGGCGCTGCTCGGTATGGCCGGCTATTTCGCCGGTGTCGTGCAGGCCCCGATGACCGCCTTCGTCATCATCCTGGAAATGACCGGCAATCATGACAACGTGATCGCGCTGATGTGCGCTTCCATGCTCGGCTACGGCACGGCGCGCATGATTTCGCACGAGCCGCTCTATCACGCGTTGTCGCGCATCTTCATAGCGGACGCCATCAGGCGCAAGCGTGCCGAGACTGCGGCGTCAACTCAGGTCGAGGCAGCCTGACCACGGCTTCTTCTTCGCGTGGAACTTGGAGGTGATTTCGAGTGGCCGCGCCGAGATTGCGCGGCTGCTGCAGAGCGCCCGCTACTTGCAATTCTTGATCGATTCCAGCGCGGCGGTGATGCCTTTGAGCGAGAAGGTGTAGCTGGTGGGATTGCCGCGCGCCGACTTCGCCTCGACCTTCAGGTCGGCGCCGCCCTTCATGGCGGCGATGAGCTGGGGCTCCTCGGCGGCGTTCTCCACCCAGGCGGACTTGCCGCGCGTAAACATGGTGAAACTCCTGGAGCCGACCGTGGCGGTCACCTTGGACTTGTCTTGCAGATTGTAGCCGGCGATGAATTGCGGCTCGTAGGAGACCTGCTGGCCGGGCCGCTGGCTGACGAAGAAGAAGACGTCGCCATGGTCCAGGCTGGCCGGCTGCTTGTCGGTCGGGACGGTGAGCACGTAGCAGACCTTGCCGCCCGACGCCTGATAGCTGTAGGTGCCCCAGGCGTTGTGCTGGCCAAGCTTGGTCGCCTGCTGTGCAAGCGCCGGTCCCGCCATCGCCAAAAGTGCCAGGCTCGAAATCGTAGCAATCAGTCCGCGCATCGTCTTTCCTGTAGTCCAAATGAAATCAGGGCAGGCCGGCGCTGCGCCCCGCCCGTTCGTTTCATTTTGATTTAATCTGGGTTACCAAAGCGTGAACTCCCTCGCAAAAAGAAGGCCCGCCCAAGGAACCCGCCGCCAATCAGGCGCGACACCCGAAGCATCGCGCCGTCCCGGGCGAGAGTTGGAGTGCAGGAAAGCGGCGAGAGTTTGACTGGCGCGCCACTCGAATTCGCCGAACGAAAGTCAGTTCTCGTCGGCCAGCGCCTCGCGCGCCGCCAGGCGGTGGGCCGGCGTGATGTGCGCGCGCACGGCGGTGATCGCAGCCGTCAGCACGGCGATGTCGTCGGTGAAGCCGAGGCCGAAGATGAAGTCGGGAATGGTGTCGGTGGGCAGGACGAAATAACCGAGCGCCGCCAAAAGGATACCCTTGGCGCGCAGCGGCGTGTTGCGGTCCATGGCGCAATAGTAGGCGGCGACAAGCTCTTCCATGAAGGGAACCTGCTTCGCGGCCTTCTTCGCAGTCCGCCAGAATTTCGCACGAACCTCGCCTTCGTCGCCGGCCGCGCCGCCGAAGCGAAAGAAATCGAATCCTTTTTCCTGAGCCATCCAGCCGTTCTCCCTGCGGTGCCGACCACGGCCCGCGATCAAAATGTGGTGAAGGGCAGGGCAGGCTGCAAGGATCAGCCGCCGAAAATGCGGTTGATCCTGCCGGCAAGCTCGAAGTCGAGACGGGTGAGGCCGCCGGCGTCGTGGGTATTCAGCGCGATCTCGACGGTCTTGTAGACGTTCGACCAGTCGGGATGATGGTCCATCTTCTCGGCGGCGAGAGCGACGCGCGTCATGAAGGCGAAGGCCTCGGAGAAGTTGCGGAAAGTGAAGGTGCGCCGGATCGAGGCCTCATCCTCGGCCAGTGCCCATCCTTCGAGGGTGACGAGCGCTTCCCCGACGGCGTCGGGAGACAATTTCTCGCGTCCGGTCATCGCATCAGCCGGAAATTGTCCAGGGCGTCGTCCTGACGGTTGGCGGATCGCATGTCGCCGCTGGCCAGCGGCCATGCCTCCTCGACGATATAGGGACCGCCACCGACAGAGTCGCGGGACGACATCAAGACGAAGCGGCCGACCCTGAACGGCATGGCGGCGAAATTGCCGCGCGCCGACAGGTAGTGCGCCACGTCGAGCGGACTGGCGTTGCGCAGCCTGGCGAGCGTGACGTGCGGCATGAACTTGCGCGGATCCGAGGGCAGGCCGAGGCGCTGGCAGATGCGCTCGATCTCGCCTTGCAGCGCGTGCAGGTCCGGCGAGGCGGCCACGCCCGCCCAGATCGAATGCGGCTTCTTTCCACCGAAAGCGCCGACGCCCGACAGGGTCAGCGAGAAAGACGAGCGGCGCACCCTGTCCAGCGCGTCGGCCACCTCGTCGGCGACATGGCCCTCGACGTCGCCGATGAAACGCAGGGTGATATGGTAGTTCTCCACGTCGATCCAGCGCGCTCCCGGCAGGCCTCCGCGCAGCAGCGAGAGCGAAAGGGCAGCCTCACGCGGGATTTCGAGGGCGGTGAAAAGACGCGGCATGGCAAAGCCTCCTGTCCTCGAATCGAACTCCACACCCGCAGCGAATCATCGAAGCGGGAGCAGGGCAAGCGGTTTGTTGTCCAACGCACAATGCGTCGGCAGCGTTGCCTTGCCCGTTCACGGCGTCTTCGGCAGAGCGGCCAGCGCCTTTTCGACCGTCGGCAATATGCCGTCCACCATGCGCTTCACGCCGGCGGCGTTGGGATGCATGCCGTCGTCCAGTTCCAGCGAGGCATTGCCGGCGACGCCGTCGAGAAAGAACGGATAGAGGGTCGCGCGGTATTTCCCGGCGAGTTTTGGGTAGATCGTCCCGAAGGCCTCGCCATAGGCATGGCCGAGATTGGGCGCGGCCACCATGCCGGCGAGCAGGACCGGAATCCTGCGCGCCTTCAGCCGCGCCAGCATGGCGTCGAGGTTCTTTGAGACTTCGGCCGGATCGATGCCGCGCAGCATGTCGTTGGCGCCGAGTTCCAGGATGACGAGGTCGGTGCCGTCCGGTACCGACCAGTCGAGCCTGGCCAATCCGCCGCTGGTCGTATCGCCCGAAACCCCGGCATTGTTGACGGTGACGTCGTGACCCTTCGCGCGCAGCGCCGCCTGCAACTGGTCGGTGAAGCCTTCGCCCGGGGCAAGGTTGTATCCCGCCATCAGGCTGTCGCCGAAGCCGACGATGGCGATCGGCTTGGCCAAAACCGGCCATGAAGAAGCGAGGCTCATTGCAAGCGCGACGACGAGCGGCAGGACGTGTTTGAAACGCATGAGCGCGGCCCCATATGAGCGAGGCCAACCCTCGCCTGTTCCACCCCATATAGGATCGTGCAGCCGTGCCGGAAGCCGTGATCGAGCTGAAAGACGTGTCGCTGACGCTGGGCGAAGGTCCCTCGCGCGTCGAGGTGCTGCGAAAGGTCGACCTGACCGTCACCGCGGGCGAGGCCACCGGCATCGTCGGCCCCTCGGGGTCCGGCAAGTCCACCTTGCTGATGGTTCTGGCCGGGTTGGAGCGCGTCGATACCGGCACTGTGACCATCGCCGGGGAAACGCTCGGCGGCAAGAGCGAGGACGAGATCGCCGCCTTTCGCGGCCGCACCATCGGCATCGTCTTCCAGTCCTTCCACCTCATTCCCAACATGACGGCGCTGGAAAACGTCGCGGTTCCGCTGGAGTTCGCCGGCCGTCGCGATGCCTTCGCCATTGCCGCGCGCGAACTGGAGGCTGTCGGCCTCGGCGCGCGGGTGACGCATTACCCGGGCGAACTGTCCGGCGGCGAGCAGCAGCGCGTGGCGATCGCCCGGGCGCTGGCGCCACGGCCGCGGCTGCTGATCGCGGATGAGCCGACCGGCAATCTCGACCAGTCGACGGGACAGCAGATCGCCGACCTGATGTTCGCCACGGCGGCTGAGCGCGGCACGACGCTGGTTCTGGTCACCCACGATCCGGCGCTCGCCGCCCGCTGCGCGCGGCAGGTGGCCATGCGCTCGGGACGGATCGTGGATGGTGCATTGCAGGCGGCGAGGGCGATGGCTTGATGCGCGCTGCAGATATCGCTCTCTGTATTCCTTCGCGCCCCCCTCTGTCCTGCCGGACATCTCCCCCACGAGGGGGGAGATTGGCAGCTTCACGCTCGCCGGCAACTTTCAAACGTTGGCGATTGGCGAAGATCGATGCGACCGCTGATCTCCCCCCGTGTGGGGGAGATGTCCGGCAGGACAGAGGGGGGCGCCGTAGAGCGCGATCTGCGCGGTTGCCTGTCCGTGGGGAACGAGACCTGTGACCGCCTTCGCGCTCGCCCTCCGCTTCGCCCTTCGCGAGATGCGCGGCGGCCTGTCCGGTTTCTTCATCTTCATCGCCTGCATCGCGCTCGGCGTCGGCGCGATCGGCGGGGTGAATTCCGTCGCCCGTTCGATCGCCGCCGGTGTCGCCAGCCAGGGCCAGACCCTGCTCGGCGGCGATCTGCGATTCGAACTCAACCAGCGCGAGGCGGACGGCCGCGAACGCGCCTTCCTCGACGGCCTTGGCACAGTCTCGCATACGGTCGGCATGCGCTCGATGGCGCGCCTGCCGGACGGGTCCGACCAGGCGCTGGTCGAGGTCAAGGCCGTCGACGGCGCCTACCCGCTCTACGGTGCGGTGACGACCGAACCGGTGCTTTCCCGGTCGGATCTGTTCGGCGAGAAGAACGGCGTCTTCGGTGCGGCCGCGCCCGATATCCTTTTCGAGCGCCTGGGGCTGAAGCCGGGCGGGCGGCTCAAGCTGGGAGCGGCGACGATCCAACTGCGCGCGGTGCTCACCGACGAGCCGGACGCGATCTCCGACGGCTTCGGCTTCGCGCCGCGTCTGATGATCTCGGAGGCCGCGATGGCCGCGTCCGGGCTGATCCAGCCGGGCAGCCTCGTCGAACACGCCTACAAGGTGCGCCTGCCCGCCGGGACGGGCGACGCGGCCGTCAAAGCCGTGGAGGAAAAGGCCAATGCCGATTTCCCGCAGGCCGGCTGGTCGATCCGCACCCGCGCCAACGCCGCGCCGGCGCTGTCGTCCAACATCGAGCGGTTTTCTCAATTCCTGACGCTTGTCGGCCTGACGGCGCTGGTCGTCGGCGGCGTCGGCGTGGCGAATGCCGTACGCGCCTATCTGGACGGCAAGCGCGGGGTGATCGCCACCTTCAAGAGCCTCGGCGCCTCCGGCGGCTTCGTCTTCACGCTCTACCTGACGCAAATCCTCGTCATCGCCGCCATCGGCATCGTGGCCGGCCTCGTGCTCGGCGCGGCCATGCCGTTCGCCGCCGCGGCGGCGCTGCGCTCGGTCATTCCGGTTCCGGCCGCGGGCGGCCTCTATCCGGGCGCGCTGGCGCTGGCAGCGCTGTTCGGACTGATGGTGACGCTGGCCTTCGCCATCCTTCCGCTCGGCCGCGCCCGCGACGTACCGGCGACGGCGCTGTTTCGCGAGATGGGCTTCGAAAGCCGCGGCCTGCCGCGTTTCGCCTATGTCGCGACGGCGCTCGGTATCGCAGCAACCCTTGCGGCGATCGCCGTGCTGGTCTCGGATCAGCGCCGCATCGCGGCGATCTTCGTCGCTGCTGCCATCGTCTCCTTCCTGGTGCTGCGGGCGGTCGCTGCGCTGGTGCAATGGCTGACGAGGAAAAGCCCGCGCGTCTCGTCCACCGCGCTCAGGCTTGCTGTCGGCAACATCCACCGGCCGGGTGCGCTGACGCCTTCGGTCGTGCTGTCGCTCGGCCTCGGCCTGACGCTGCTGGTGACGCTGGCGCTGATCGACGGCAACCTGCGCCGCCAGATCGGCGCCAACCTGCCGGCGCGCGCGCCGAACTTCTTCTTCGTCGACATCCAGGGCAGCGAGGTCGATGATTTTTCCCGGCTGATCGCAAAAGAGGATCCTGCCGGGGTGCTCGACAAGGTGCCGATGCTGCGCGGGCGCATCATGGCGCTGAACGGCACGCCAGCCGACAAGCTCGACGTGGCGCCGGAAGGCGCGTGGGTGCTGAAGGGCGACCGCGGCCTGACCTATGCGGCCGACAAGCCGGCCAACGCGACGCTGAGCGAAGGCGCATGGTGGCCCGCGGATTATTCGGGCGAGCCGCTGGTGTCGTTCGCCGCCGAGGAGGGCAAGGCGCTCGGCCTCAAGCTCGGCGATACGGTGACCGTCAACGTGCTGGGTCGTAACGTCACGGCGAAGGTGGCGAGCTTCCGGCGGGTCGAATGGGAGACCATGAACATCAACTTCGTCATGGTGTTCTCGCCCAACACCTTCGCCGGCGCGCCGCACGCCTGGCTGGCGACGCTGGCCGATCGCAAGGCGACGGCCGCCGATGACGCGCGGGTGCTGAACGCGGTGACAAAACGCTTCCCGACCGTGACCTCGGTCCGGGTCCGCGACGCGCTCGACGTCGTCAACCGGCTGATCGGCCAGCTCGGCACGGCGATCCGCGCCGCAGCCGGCGTGGCGCTGGTCGCCTCCGTTCTGGTGCTCGCGGGCGCGCTGGCGGCGGGCAACCGGGCGCGCATCCACGATGCGGTGGTGCTCAAGACGCTGGGGGCGACGCGACGCACGCTGATGATCGCCTTCGTGCTGGAATACGCGCTGATCGGCCTGGCGACGGCGGCGTTCGCATTGCTCGCCGGCGGCGCGGCCGGCTGGTTCGTGGTGGCGACCGTCATGCGGCTGCCGGCGCATTTCATGCCCGAGGTCGCGCTCGTCACGGTGGTGCTGGCGCTGGCGCTCACCATGGGCATCGGGCTTGCCGGCACATGGCGCATTCTCGGGCAAAAGGCCGCACCCGTGCTCAGGACGCTCTGATTTCCAGCCCGCAATGCGGTCCGAGGCGGTGGCTCGGGTTAAATTTTCGTCATGTTGCGGCCCGCAAAGCCGGCGTTCCACGGCAGGGCAAACCGATCACGAAGCGTTGCGCCCAGTCATGGTCTTGTTCTTGATGAGAATAACCCTCATATTTGCAGCAGGCATGCTGGAGCCCCGCCAGCGGCGCCTGGGCCGGTGCCCGACACCCGACGGGGCAGAGCAACAGAGGAATCCCATGTCTGACTTCCGCAACTATCAGACGCGCGCCGTGCCCGCAGGCCACGCCGACGCCGCGATCGACCAGGGCCTGCGCGCCTACATGATCAAGGTCTACAACCTGATGGGCCTTGGCCTGCTGATCACCGGCCTTGCCGCGATCGGCACCGTCATGCTGGCGACCACGACCGATCCCGCTTCGGCTGTCGCCACGCTGCCGAACGGCGAGATGCTGACATCCTTCGGCTACGCCATCTTCGCCTCGCCGCTGCGCTGGGTGGTGATGCTGGCGCCGCTGGCGGCCGTGTTCTTCCTGTCCTTCCGCGTCCAGTCGATGAGCGTCTCGGCCGCGCAGACCACTTTCTGGGTCTATGCCGGTCTCGTTGGTCTGTCGCTGTCGTCGATCTTCCTGGTCTATACGACCGCGTCGATCTCGCAGACCTTCTTCGCCACGGCCGCCGCCTTCGGCGCGCTGTCGCTCTACGGCTACACCACCAAGCGCGACCTGACGGCAATCGGCTCGTTCCTGATCATGGGCGTGTTCGGTCTGATCATCGCCATGCTGATCAACATCTTCCTGCAGTCCTCGGCGCTGTCCTTCGCCATCTCGGCGATCGGCGTGCTGGTGTTCGCCGGCCTCACCGCCTACGACACCCAGAAGATCAAGGAAATGTACTATGTGGGCGACGACGTGATGGTCGCCGGCCGCAAGGCCATCATGGGCGCGCTGCAGCTCTATCTCGACTTCATCAACATGTTCATGTTCCTGCTGCAGTTCATGGGCGACCGCCGCTAGGACGGTCTCCAGACCGCTGGAACAGCGCAATGTCAGGGGCGGCCCAAGGGTCGCCCTTTTCTTTTGCCGGAAGCTTTGCTCTTTTCAGGTGACGAAACGGGTCCAAGCCTCCATGAGCACTCTCGACATCCGCCCGGCCGGGGACGCCGATCTGGCGCGCATCACCGCCATCTATGCCGATGCCGTCGTTCACGGTACGGCCACCTACGAGCTGGAGCCGCCGGACGAGGCCGAGATGCGGACGCGCTTCGAGACGCTGCGGGCCGGCGGGTTCCCCTATCTGGTCGCCGAGCAGGACGGCGTCGTCCTCGGCTATGCCTATGCGGGTCCGTTCCGGGCGCGGCCGGCCTACCGGTTCATCGTTGAGGATTCGGTCTATGTGGCGCCGGAGGCGAAGGGCCGCGGCGTCGGGCGCGCGCTGATGCAGGCGCTGATCGAGGCCACGCAGGCGCTCGGGTTCCGGCAACTGGTCGCCGTCATCGGCGACGGCGGGTCGGAAAGCGCTTCCGTGCGGCTGCACGAAAAACTCGGCTTCGTCCATGCGGGGAGGCTGGAAGGATCTGGCTACAAGCATGGCCGCTGGCTGGCCACCACCTTCATGCAGCTTGCCATGAACGGCGGGGCTGACCTTGCGCCCGATCCGCAGTCATGGCCGGAACGCAGGTTCAGGGGAGACTAGTTTCTCTTCCGACCCTTTGCGGCCGGGCTGGGGGCGTCCTACGCCTTGACCAGCTTCAGCCTCGTGTCGAACACGCCGAGCACGCGGGCGAGCTCGTGGCCGCGCTTGAGGATGCGTCCGCCCGCCGCGACCACCGAAAAGGCGCCCTGACGGCGCGCCAGCTTCGGATCCTTGACGATCTGGAACAGCGGCACCTCGCTGGCGCGGCGGAAGACGGAGAAGACGGCCCGGTCCGTCATGTGGTCGATGGCATAGTCGCGCCACTCGTTGGCGGCGACCATGCGGCCGTACAGCCTCAATATCTGTTCGAGTTCGCGGCGGTCGAAGGAGACCGGCATTTCCTGTCGCTGCCGTCGCGCCTCGCCGAGCGGGATCAATATTGCGGATGCGTCCCCATCCTCCCTGCCGCCGCCGCTATCATCCATGCCGCGATCCTTGCTTCGTCCAACCTTCGCCGACCAAGGTCGCGCTTTCAGCCCTGAATTGCAAGACTTCGATCGGGAGCCGCCGAAAGACGCAATGTCGAAAAACGCCCCCTCACATTTATGAAACAACTGTTGGAAATGGTGATGGCCGGACACGTTTCCGCCACATTTTATCCGTGCTCGTGCCCCAATGTCCGACGACCTTACACCCGTTGCCTGAGACGGTTCGGTCCGGCACCGGCTCGTAAACCCCAAGCCCCCCGCCCACGGGTCTGCGTCGGATCGAACCAACCTCGGCCTTGACGAAAGGCTAGAGTATTTCCGGCGAAAACAGAATCGCTTTCAATGCCCTATCTCTTTGTTTTTACGCAATTCCGAACGTAAAACCGCTGCGCATTTTTACTGGAATTGCTCCAGGCGCGACGATCCCAAAATCCTGAATGATCCGGTGTCGGTAGCAGACTGGCACCGGTTTTTCTTTGCCTTCATTGCGGTCTGCTGCATCTGTCGTTACCGATGGGAGCGACAGAAGAGGCAACGATGACCTTTGCAAACATGCGGCCTTGCCCGTCGCCCGGATGCCCGCCACCCGAAGAGGCATCGGCGGGCGCCGTCCTGACGATCGATCTCGGCGCGGTCCGGGCCAACTACCGGCTCCTGAAGGCGCGGCTGGGCGGCTCTGCCTGCGCCGGCGTCGTCAAGGCCGACGGATACGGGCTCGGGGCCGCTCCGATCGTCGAGGCGCTGCGGCGGGAGGGCTGCGACACGTTCTTCGTTGCCATGGTCGAGGAAGGCATCGCGCTCAGGGAGGCTCTGGGAGCGGCCCCGTCCATTCTCATCCTGAACGGCGTTCCGCCGGGCGCGGAGGCGGCCTGCGCGGCAGCCGGTTTGACGCCGGTGCTCAACAGCGCCAACCAGATTGCCGCGTGGCGGCAGACAGCGCGGCGGCTGGAACGGCGGCTGAAGGCGGCGCTGCAGGTGGACAGCGGCATGGCGCGGCTCGGCATGATGGCCGGCGAGGTGGAGCGCCTGGCCGCCGACAGACACGGCCTCGACGGGGTCGACGTGGTCCTGGTGATGAGTCATCTCGCCTGTGCCGACGAGCCTGCCCATCCGGCGAACCGGGCGCAGCTTGAGGAATTCAGGCGGCTCAGCGCCATGTTGCCCGCCGCGCCTGCCTCGCTGGCCAATTCTTCCGGCATCTTCCTCGGCGCCGACTGGCAGTTCGATCTCGCCCGGCCGGGCGCCGCCCTTTACGGCATCAATCCGACGCCGGACGCCGAAAATCCCATGCGACCCGTCGTGCGGCTCGACGCCAAGGTCATCCAGACGCGAGAGGTCGGTGAAGGCGGCGGCATCGGCTACGGCCACACATACCGAGCCGCCGGGGCGCTGCGCACCGCCACCATATCGCTGGGCTATGCGGACGGCTGGCAGCGGCATAACGCGGCTGCTGCCTTCGTCGACGGCAGGCGGCTGCCTTTCGTCGGCCGGGTCTCGATGGATTCGATCGTCCTCGACATTTCGGCGGTTCCAGCCGGCCGGCTGAAGGCCGGCGATCTGGTCGAGCTGATCGGCCCGTCGCAATCCGTCGATCAGGTCGCCGTCGGCGGCGGCACGATCGGCTACGAGGTCCTGACCGGCCTCGGCTCCCGTTTCTTCAGGCGCTATGTCGACCAATGACCGGCCAATGCCGCGCGGCGTCAGGCCGTGCTTTCGGGAGAATCCCTCATGACAACAGGTGAAACCGACCTTGGCCGGTTGATCGAGACCATGCAGCCGCGACTGCGGCCGGAGCCTCTGGTGTTCGCGACTGTGCCGCACGGCGAAGGGTTGCCGCAGGGGATAGAACCGGTCATGGCCTTCCGGGAAGAGGAGGGCACGACCCTGATCCTGCCCGAGGACGAGGCGCGCACGGCGGGGCTCGAAGCCGGCTATCGCTGCCGGATGATCACGCTCGCCGTCCATTCGTCGCTGGAAGCCGTCGGGTTCCTCGCCGCGGTCACGACCGCCCTGGCGGCGGCCGGCATCAGCGTCAACCCGGTCTCCGCCTTCCATCACGACCACCTGTTCGTGCCGGCCGACAGGGCGGACGAGGCGATGGGCGTGCTGCGGGACCTGTCCTCTCCCCGCTGACGGGAAGAGGACGCGGCGAAGCGAAAGGGGATCGGCGGTGTGGCTGCCCCGCCGTGAACGCGGTCAGGCCGCCTTCTGCTTGGGCTGGATCAGGCCGCGCGCGATGAGAAGCTCGGCTATCTGCACGGCGTTGAGCGCCGCGCCCTTGCGCAGATTGTCGGAGACGATCCAGATGTTGAGGCCGTTGTCGATCGTCGGATCCTCGCGGATGCGCGAAATGTAGGTCGCGTCCTCGCCGGCGCTCTCGATCGGGGTGATGTAGCCGCCGTCCTCGCGCTTGTCGATGACGAGGCAGCCGGGAGCGTCCCGGAGTATATTCCGCGCCTCGTCGGCGCTGATCGGCTTCTCGAATTCGAGGTTTACGGCTTCCGAATGGCCGATGAAGACCGGTACGCGCACGCAGGTCGCCGTCACCTTGATCTTCGGGTCGAGCATCTTCTTGGTCTCGGCCACCATCTTCCACTCTTCCTTGGTGGAGCCGTCGTCCAGGAAGACGTCGATATGGGGGATGACGTTGAACGCGATGCGCTTGGTGAACTTCTTGGCTTCCACCGGATCGGCGACGAAGACGGCGCGCGTCTGGGTGAAGAGCTCGTCCATGCCTTCCTTGCCGGCGCCGGAGACCGACTGGTAGGTCGACACGACCACGCGTTTGATGGTCGCGGCATCGTGCAGCGGCTTCAGCGCCACCAGCATCTGCGCTGTCGAGCAGTTGGGGTTGGCGATGATGTTCTTTCTGGTGAAGCCGTCGATGGCGTCGGGGTTCACCTCCGGAACGATCAGCGGCACGTCGGCGTCGGTGCGGAAAGCCGAGGAATTGTCGATGACGACGCAGCCCTGCCTGCCGATCTTCGGCGACCATTCCTTGGAGACGTTGCCGCCGGCCGACATCAGGCAGATGTCGGTGTCGGAGAAATCATAGGTCTCCAGCGCGCGCACTTTCAGCGTCCTGTCGCCGTAGGAGACCTCCTGGCCGACCGAGCGGCGCGAGGCCAGCGCCACCACCTCGTCGGCTGGAAAGCCGCGCTCTTCCAGAATGCCCAGCATCTCGCGGCCCACATTGCCCGTGGCGCCGACTACCGCAACCTTGAAACCCATGAAGACATCTCCTGTCGCTCTCCGCTTGATCCTGGGAGAACCCGCCGGCCGTTGCGGGTCCCGTCCCCCTCCGGCTCAGGCCGGGGAGAGGATCGGCATGGCCAAGGGAGATCAGACCGTGGTGGCGGTCGTTTTTTTGGCCGTGGTTTTGGTCGAAGCGAAGAACGCATGCGCACGACCGCCGGCCGGCATGGCGCCGTGACCGGGAAAATCGAGGGCAAAAAAGGCCATCAGCAGGCCGCGCATGGGATCGTTCCTGTTCGGCGCGGCTTTTACGCGCTTTGCGCCAAGAGTCAACGAGATCGTGGCCGCCGGCGCGGCGCGGCCCAGTCGGGTCAGCCGGCGAGGAACCTGGCGAGGACGGCGTCGCCCATCTCCACGGTGCCGACTTCCTTCATGCCGGAGGACATGATGTCCTTGGTGCGGTAGCCTTCGTCCAGAACCGCCGCGATCGCGGCTTCCACCCTGTCGGCCTCGGCCGCCATGTTGAAGGAATAGCGCAGGCACATGGCGAAGGAGGCGATCATGGCGATCGGGTTGGCTATGCCCTTGCCGGCGATGTCGGGTGCGGAGCCGTGCACCGGCTCGTAGAGCGCCTTGCGCGAGCCGGTCTTGGCATCCGGCGCGCCGAGCGAGGCCGACGGCAGCATGCCGATCGAGCCGGTCAGCATGGCGGCGATGTCGGACAGCATGTCGCCGAACAGATTGTCGGTGACGATGACGTCGAACTGCTTGGGCCAGCGCACGAGCTGCATGCCGCCGGCGTCGGCCAGCATGTGGTCGAGCTTGACGTCGGCGTATTTCGCCTTGTGGGTCGCCGTCACCACCTCGTTCCACAGTACGCCCGACTTCATGACGTTCCGCTTTTCCATCGAGGTGACATGGTTCTTGCGGGTGCGCGCCAGTTCGAAGGCGACGCCGGAGATGCGCTCGATCTCGAACGTGTCGTAGACCTGCGTGTCGATGCCGCGCTTCTGGCCGTTGCCGAGGTCGATGATCTCCTTCGGCTCGCCGAAATAGACACCGCCGGTCAGTTCGCGCACGATCAAGATATCGAGGCCCTCGACCACCTCGTGCTTGAGCGAGGAGGAATCGGCCAGCGCCGGATAGCAGATGGCGGGGCGCAGATTGGCGAACAGCTCCATGTCCTTGCGCAGGCGCAGCAGTCCCGCCTCCGGACGGACCTCATAGGGAACGGCATCCCATTTGGGACCGCCGACGGCGCCGAACAGCACGGCGTCCGCCGCCATGGCCTTGTCCATGTCAACGTCGGAGATCGCCTGGCCATGCGCGTCGTAGGCGCATCCGCCGACCAGTCCCTCGTCGGTGACGAAGCCCGAGCCGAGCTTGTCGTTCATGGCCGCGATCAGCTTCTTCACCTCGGCCATCGCCTCGGGGCCGATGCCGTCGCCGGAGAGGAGGAAGAGGTTTTTGGAAGCCATGAGACCTGTCCTGGAATGATGCCGTGAAGATGCTTGCGAACCGGGGCTTTGCTAACCGGCGCAGCGCCGGCGCGCAAGGCGAATCGGCGGCATTGCCTTGAGCCAGGACCAGGCGATGTGTATATTCTGGATAATTCATACACATTGGAGCGCCCCATGCGCACGAATATCGACATCGACGATCGGCTTCTTGAGGAGGCGATGAAGGTTACCGGCCAAAAAACCAAGAAGGCGACGGTGGAGGAGGCTTTGCGTGAGATCGTCAGGATCGCCGGACAGCGTCAAGCTCTGGAAGAACTGAGGGGCATGGGCTGGGAGGGCGATCTTGACGCAATGCGACAGGGCCGCTTCACGGGCCGTGAACCCTGGTGATCGTCGTCGACAGCTCGGTTTGGATAAATCGCCTTCGCAACGTTTCAACCGACGCAACGCGAACGCTTGACGCCATCGCCGACCCGCGCCAGATCGTCGTCGGCGATATCGTCATGCTCGAAGTGTTACAGGGAGCGCGGACCGAGGAGCGCGCTGCGCATCTGGAGCGGATGCTGCGACGTTTCCGCGTGCTTGCGATGCTGAACGAACCTCTGGCGCTGAAAGCGGCGGCCCATTACCGATCGCTGCGTCGCAAAGGGGTCACCGTCCGTTCGCCGATCGACGTAATCATCGGCACTTTCTGCATTGAGCACGGCCACATGCTTTTGCAGGACGATCGTGATTTCCGGCCACTGGCTGAGCATCTCGGGCTGCAACTGATCTGACGCAACCCCTCAGCCGTGCATCAGAATATTGACCAGTTTGCCGAACGGGTCGCGCACGTAGAAGCGGCGCACGCCCCAGGGCTCGTCGGCGGGGCCGTATTCGATCGGAAAGCCTGCTTCCTTCATGCCGGCCAGCACCCTGTCGACATCGTCCACCTCGATTGAGAGATCGGGCACGGGCGTGCCAGAGCCGCCTTCGCGCATGACGCTCAACTGCACCGTCATCTGCTCGTTCGAGCCGTAGGTGGCGATCCAGCCCATGTCCATGAGGATGTCGAGGCCGAGCACGTCGCCATAGAAGCGCCTCGCGGCGGCGATGTCGGCTGCCGCCAGGTTGGCGACGACGCGGCGCACGGTCATGGCGCGGTTCTCCGCAGCGCCGTCGCCTCGATCTCGATCTTCATCTCAGGCTTGGCGAGCCCGCACACGATCATCGTGGCGGCAGGACGGATTTCGCCGAAATAGCCGCCGAGGATCGGGAAGACGACATCGACGGAGGCCGGATCGGTGACGTAGTAATGGACGCGGACGGTATCGGCGAGATCGAAGCCGGCGGTCTCCAACGCCTTGGCGATGGTCGCCATGCAGTTGCGGGTCTGCTCCGTGACGCTGTCGGGCATCGTCATGGTCGCGTAGTCGTAGCCGGTGGTGCCGGAGACGAAGCACCAGTCGCCCTGCACGACGGCGCGCGAATAGCCGGCCGTCTTCTCGAAGAGGGAGCCGGTCGAGATCAGCTTGCGCATGGCAGTCAGTTCGGCGCGATCGCGGCGCTCATGAGGCCGCGTATGGCGGCCGGCCAGCGTTTCAGCGCGGGCCAGGCGTCGATGCCCTTGTCGCCCTGGTGGGCGAAGTAGACGGCCTTGTTCCTCGTATCGACGGCCATGAAGGAATCGGCGGCGCCGCAGGCGTGCGGCGTGCAGCCATTGCCGTAGATCAGCCCCATCTTGGTGGTTTCCGGCGCGCCGCTGACGCTGAGACCGGTGACGACCTCTTCCATTCTCTTGCCGAGCAGCTTGCGGCTCGTGCGATAGACCGCCGCGTTGCGCAGCGTGTCGATCATGCTTTGCAGCTTCGACGGACGGAGATCCTTCCAGCCGGTGCCGGGCTCGGGCGAGAAGGACAGTTCTCCCGCCGTCGTCAACCCGGTCTCCGGCGACCAGGTCTGGACCAGCGCCGTGGCGCCGGGCAGGACATAGGGAAGGAAGACGATGTTGTAGTCCGAGACGGCGGCGGGCGGGGCGCCGCAATCCTCGCCGACCCTGACCGTTTCGATACCGCCGCCGGCATCGGGCTTCCAGACCAGCAGCGCGGTCGGCCCGCAGGCGTTGCCGCCCGGACCGACATCGTAGATCGCCACCTTCTTGCCGGACACCTCGACGACTTTGTCGAGCATGACGAAATAGTCGCGCGCGATTTCCTTGCCGTCGTAGGACAAGATCTTCTCGCCGTACTCCTCGGGCTGCGTGACGGTGAACCGCCCGCCCTCGAAGGCGAGCGGCGGCGGCAGGGCGTCGGCCGTGTCGGAGTCCGAAGCGTCGTCGGTCGCGGGCGCGTCGGTAATGCCTGGCGAGGTGCTGTCCGGCGATGGCTTGGCCACAGCGGTCGCCGGCGCCTGGCCGGCGCTTTGCGCGACGGCCGGCGGCTGTGCCACGGCAAGCAACGCAATCGCACCGACTCCGGCAAGCGCAAGCCGCATGATATCTCTCCGTCTCTGAGCGCCGGCGGTCACGGCCGCCGTTGCGGGCTCGAAGGCCGTCAGGCCCAGGGGCGGGCCGCCGCGTTCTTCTGCTCGAAGGCCGAAATGGCCCCGGCCTTCTCCATCGTCAGGCCGATGTCGTCCAAGCCGTTGAGCAGGCAGTGGCGCCGGAATTCGTCGAGGTCGAACGTCACCACGCCGCCGTCGGGACCGCGGATCTCCTTGGCTTCCAGGTCGACCGTGAGCGTGGCGTTGGCGCCGCGCGAGGCGTCGTCGAGCAGCTTCTCGATGTCTTCGGGGCTGACCGTGATGGGCAGGACGCCGTTCTTGAAGCAATTGTTGTAGAAGATGTCGGCGAAGGAGGTGGAGATCACGCAGCGGATGCCGAAGTCGAGCAGCGCCCAAGGCGCATGCTCGCGCGAGGAGCCGCAGCCGAAATTGTCGCCTGCCACCAGGATCTGCGCATGCCGGTAAGCCGGCTTGTTGAGCACGAAATCGGGGTTTTCCGAACCGTCTTCATTGTAGCGCATCTCGGCGAAAAGCCCCTTGCCGAGCCCGGTCCGCTTGATCGTCTTGAGATAATCCTTGGGGATGATCATGTCGGTATCGACATTGACGATCGGCAGCGGCGCTGCGACGCCGGTGAGTTTGGTGAACTTGTCCATGGCTGGCCAGTCTTCCGGTTGCTTGCTGTTGGTTATCGCGTTTCAGGGTGCCCGGTCTACAAGAAAGGGCGGGCGAAGGAAAGTCGGCTGTTCGGCCCAGGACGCCTCTTGACGCGGCGGGTACGACACCCAGGTTCCGTTCATGGGCAAAGTCCGTATCGGCACTGCCGGATGGAGCATCGCGTCGCGCAATGCCGGCCGTTTTCCCGGCGAGGGCACGCAGTTGGAACGCTACGCGGCGCGCCTAAACGCCGTCGAGATCAACTCGTCCTTCTATCGCCCGGCAGCGAACGAAGGCTGATGCCAACAGCGAAGGTTACAGCAGGCGCGCCCGGTCGCCGGCCTTGATGCTGCCGGGCCGGTCGACGGTGCAGTAGACGCCGATATTGTGGCCGTTGTTGCGCACCAGCGTGCGCAGGATCTCCGCATCGTGGTCGAAGCCGTCCTGGGCGATGATGGTGAAGGCGCAGCGCCGGCACGGTTCCGAGATGGTCAGTTCGACCTCGCCGATGGCGATGCGGCGGCCGATCCACTCCGTTTCCGGGAAATGGCCGTCGACCGCGTCCATCTCCACCAGCACGCTCGGCCGGAAACGGCGCGGGTCGGGAACGGCGGCCGGGTGCAGGGCCTTCAGTCTGGCCAGCGAGGCGGTCGTCAGGACATGGAGCGGCGCCTTGCGATAGCGCGGCTCCGTCAAGGGGCCGGCAAAGCCGGGCGCCGCATCGGGGCCGAACGGCCTGAGCGCGACGGAAAAACCCATGAAGGCGCTGAGCGCCGCATCGCTTTCGGTTGAAGGGGCTGGCATCCAATCGGCGCCAGGCAGCGCGATTTCCAGTGTGCCCGCTTCCGAAAGGCGGGCGCGCACCAGCGGCACCTTATGCCACCTGGCCTCGCGGTCCGGCCGGGCCGGCTCGCCGGTCGCTTCCTCGACCAGGCCGAAGAGGCGGTCGCCGAGCGCGCCATCCTCGCCCACGCTGAGCGTCGCCTGGCGCTCGCCGCCGAAGGAGCTTGCCGGATAGCGCCACAATTCGACGGCGCTGCCGATCATGGTCATATCCAGCGTCAGGCCTTCTTGTTCTGGCGGTTCTCGATCAGGTCGTCCACGACTGTCGGATCGGCGAGCGTCGACGTGTCGCCAAGTGCCGAAAAATCGTCCTCGGCGATCTTGCGCAGGATGCGGCGCATGATCTTGGCGGAACGCGTCTTGGGCAGGGCGGGGGCAAACTGGATCTTGTCGGGCGTGGCGATGGCGCCGATCTCCTTGCGCACATGGGCGATCAGTTCCTTGCGAAGCGCTTCGCTACCCGTTTCGCCCTCGGCCAGCGTGACGTAGCAATAGATGCCCTGGCCCTTGATGTCGTGCGGGTAGCCGACGACGGCGGCCTCGGCCACCTTGTCGTGCGCGACCAGTGCCGATTCTACCTCCGCCGTGCCCATGCGGTGGCCGGACACGTTGATGACGTCATCGACGCGGCCGGTGATCCAGTAATAACCGTCCTCGTCGCGGCGGCAGCCGTCGCCGGTGAAATACTTGCCCTTGTAGGCCGAGAAATAGGTCTGCACGAAGCGGTCATGGTCGCCGAACACGGTGCGCATCATGCCCGGCCATGCCTGTTGTATGCACAGATTGCCGCTGCCTTCGCCCTCCATGATCTTGCCGTCGCTGTCCAGCAGTTCGGGAACGATGCCGAAGAAGGGGCGGGTGGCCGAGCCGGCCTTGAGGTCGGTGGCGCCCGGCAGCGGCGCGATCATGATGCCGCCGGTCTCGGTCTGCCACCAGGTGTCGATTACCGGGCATTTCTTCTCGCCGACGACGTCGAAATACCATTCCCACGCCTCCGGGTTGATCGGCTCGCCGACCGAACCCAGAACGCGAAGGCTCTTGCGCGAGGTCCTCTTCACCCATTCGTCGCCGGCGCCGCGCAGCGCCCGGATGGCGGTCGGGGCGGTGTAGAAGATGTTGACCTTGTGCTTGTCGCAGACCTCCCACATGCGCGACGGCGTCGGATAGTTCGGCACGCCCTCGAATATCAGCGTGGTGGCGCCGTTGGCGAGCGGCCCGTAGAGGATGTAGGAGTGGCCGGTCACCCAACCGACATCGGCCGTGCACCAGTAGATGTCGCCGTCATGGTAGTCGAACACGTATTGGTGGGTCATCGACACGTAGACGAGGTAGCCGCCGGTGGTGTGCAGTACGCCCTTGGGCTTGCCGGTGGAGCCGGAGGTGTAGAGGATGAAGAGCGGGTCCTCCGCCTTCATCTTCTCGGGCTTGCAGTCCGGCTTCACCGTCGCCGCCTCCTCGTGCAGCCACAGGTCGCGGCCGTCGACCCAGTCGATGGCGCCGCCGGTGCGGCGCACAACGAGAACCTTGTCGACCTTGACGCCGTCCTTCGCAGCGATGGCGACGGCCTTGTCGGTGTTGGCCTTGAGCGGGATGTGCTTGCCGGCGCGCAGCCCCTCGTCGGCGGTGATGACGAAATTCGACTGGCAGTCGGTGATGCGGCCGGCCAGCGCGTCCGGCGAGAAACCGCCGAACACCACCGAATGGATGGCGCCGATGCGCGTGCAGGCGAACATCGCATAGGCGGCTTCCAGGATCATCGGCATGTAGACGGTGACGCGGTCGCCCTTCTTGACGCCGTGCTTCTTGAGCACGTTCGCCCAGCGGCACACCTGCTCGTGAAGCTCGTTGTAGGTGACCTTCTTCTCGTCGTAGGGGTTGTCGCCTTCCCAGATGATGGCGACCTGGTTGCCGCGTTTCTTGAGATGCCGGTCGATGCAGTTGTAGGAGACGTTGGTGAGCCCGTCCTCGAACCACTTGATCGAGACCTTGCCGTCGAAGGAGGCGTTCTTCACCTTGGTGTAGGGCTTGAACCAGTCGATGCGCTTGCCGTGCTTGCCCCAGAACCTGTCCGGGTTCTTCACGCTGTCGGCGTACCATTTCAGATACGTCTCGTTGTCGATCAGCGCGTTCTTCTTCCAGGCGGCCTGGACGCGATGGACATGAACCTCGGACATTTCTGTTCTCCTCCCGAACCGGCGCGCCGGACGATAGCCGGCGGCTCGCGGCCGTCCGCCGCGAAATCGCGGGCATTATTACCAGTTCCGCCGCCGGGGCAACATTAGACGTTCGGTTGCGTGGCAGCGTGTCGCGGCGCGGCCGGACAAATTGCCAGCACCCGACCAATCGTGCTGCTAAACGCCTGTTTCGTCTGAATAAAGATTGGCCGAAAGGGCGGCTCTTAGTTGACCGTTAACCATCCGCGCGCACCTTTTCTTCGGGAGGACCAGCTCGAACGCCGAGGGGCAGACATGCGCGACCATCCCGAGATGGACCTGATGCTCAAGGGCTACGGCCTGACGACAGCGCGGATCCTCTACCATTATCCGGACCATCCGCACCTTCTCCAGACCTATGTCTGGCAGGACTACGACCTGGCGCCGACGTTTCCGGCGCTGGTCAGGTTCATCGACTTCTGGAAGGCGAAGCTGGAAGGCCCGCTGCATTCGGTGACCTATTCGCATCAGCGGCTGATCGCTCCCAGCGAATGGAGCAAGGTCGACGGCGAGTTCGTGCTGAACTGATCGTTGCGGATCGGGCCGGGCCACTGGTCCAGTCAAACGGTACGGGTGACTGTCTCTCCTTGATTGCCAATGGTGGGCCGAGCGTCTATGGCCGGGGTTCCTGCCGGCCGATGGAGCCGGCCAATCAAGGAGGAAAGCCATGAAGACGAAGCTGCTCGCGAGCGTTGCTGTCGCCGCGACCCTGGCCTTCACGCCCGCTGCCTGGGCCGACATCACCATCGGCCTCATCGCGCCGCTGACCGGCCCGGTCGCCGCCTATGGCGACCAGGTCAAGAACGGTGCGCAGGTTGCCGTCGACACGATCAACAAGAACGGCGGCATACTCGGCGAGAAGGTCGTGCTCCAGCTCGCCGACGACGCCGGCGACCCGAAGCAGGGTGTTTCCGCCGCCAACGGCCTCGTCGGCGACGGTGTTCTCTATGTCGTCGGTCCGGTCACGTCGGGCGTCGCGATGGCGGCTTCGGATGTGCTGGCGGAGAACGGCGTCCTGATGGTCACGCCGACGGCGACGGCACCCGATCTCACCACCCGGGGACTCACCAACATCCTGCGCACCTGCGGCCGCGACGACCAGCAGGCCGAGGTGTCCGCCAACTATGTGCTCGAGCACCTGAAGGACAAGAAGATCGCGATCGTCCACGACAAGGGTACCTATGGCATGGGCCTCGCCGATGCGTTCAAGGCCGTGATCAACAAGGGCGGCGTGAACGAGGTGCTGTATGAGGGCCTCACCCCCGGCGAGAAGGACTATTCCGCTCTGGTCGGCAGGCTGAAGAAGGATGGTGCCGAGGTCATCTATTTCGGCGGCTATCATCCGGAGGGCGGCCTGCTCGCCCGCCAGCTCGCTGACGCCGGCGTGAAGGCGCAGATCATCGGCGGCGAGGGCCTGTCCAACACCGAATACTGGGCGATCGGCAACCAGGCGGCACAAGGCACGCTGTTCACCAACGCGTCGGACGCGCTGAAGAGCCCGGACTCGGCCGAGGCGGTGGCGGCGCTGAAGGAGAAGGGCATCCCGCCCGAGGCCTTCACGCTCAACGCCTATGCCGCCGTGCAGGTGCTGAAAGCCGGTATCGAGAAGGTCGGCAAGGCCGACGACCCGTCCGCCGTGGCCGCCGCCCTGAAGGACGGCCAGCCGATCGCAACCGCCATCGGCAAGCTCACCTACAGCGAGAACGGCGACCTGTCCTCGCCGAGCTTCTCCATGTTCAAGTGGGACAACGGTCAGATCGTTTCGGCGGAGTAGCCGGTTGGACGGCCGGACCGTCGCAAGAACACGGAAAGGCCGGAGCGATCGCTCCGGCCTTTTTCATTTCGGAAGCGATCAGCTTCGTTCGGTTCAGCGATGACCGAAGATGGCCGAGCCGACGCGGACGGAAGTGGCGCCGAAGCGAACCGCCGTCTCGTAGTCGGCGGACATGCCCATCGAGAGCTTTTCGACGCCGGCCTCGCGCGCCAGCTTCTCCAGCAGTGCGAAATAGGGGCCGGGGTTTTCCTCCTGCGGTGGAATGCACATCAGCCCTTCGATCTCGAGGCCGTGCGCGTCGCGGCAGCGGGCGACGAAGGCGACGGCTTCCTTCGGGGCAATGCCGGCCTTCTGCGGCTCGGAGCCGATATTGACCTGCACGTAGAGCCGGAGGGCCTTGCCCTGCCTGGCGATCTCCTTCGCCAGTTCGGCGGCGATCTTGTCGCGGTCCACCGTCTCGATGACATCGAACAGCGCCACCGCCTCCTTCGCCTTGTTGGATTGCAGCGGGCCGATGAGATGCAGCTCGATGTCCGGGCGGCCGGCCCTCAATTCCGGCCACTTGGCCGTCGCTTCCTGCACGCGGTTCTCGCCGAAGACGCGCTGGCCGGCCTCGATCACCGGGCGGATCGCCTCGGCGTCGAAGGTCTTCGACACGGCAACCAGCGTGACCGAGCCGGCGGGGCGTTCCGCTTCGGCCTCGGCCTGCCTGATCTTTGCCGAGACTTCGGCCAGCCGCCTTGCCGTGTCTGTGGGATTCGAAGCTGTTTCGTTCACGTCGGTACCTTGGGGGATGCCTTGGTGGAACGACCCGTTGAAGCCGGGACGTCACGTTGAACTTGAAAATGGGCGCAAAGCGTGGTGAACACGCGCACCAGTGTTTTCTGAACTGCTAAGCGCATAAGCGCGGTCGCGGCAAGCATCCAAGCGAAATTTCCGACAATGGCAACCGAACGATACAACCCCCGCGCGTCCGAACCCAGATGGCAGAAGGCCTGGGAAGCGGCGAAGCTGTTCGAGACGAGGAACGACGACCCGCGGCCGAAATACTACGTGCTGGAGATGTTCCCCTATCCGTCGGGACGCATCCATATGGGGCATGTGCGCAACTACACGATGGGCGACGTGGTGGCGCGCTGGCGGCGCGCCATGGGCCACAACGTATTGCACCCGATGGGCTGGGACGCCTTCGGCCTGCCGGCGGAAAACGCGGCGCGCGACAACAAGGTCAACCCGCGCGACTGGACCTACAAGAACATCGAGACGATGAAGGGCCAGTTGAAGACGATGGGCCTGTCGCTCGACTGGGCGCGCGAGATCGCGACCTGCGACGCCTCCTACTACAAGCACCAGCAGAAGATGTTCCTGGACTTCTGGAAGTCCGGGCTGGTCGAGCGCAAATCCGCCAAGGTCAATTGGGATCCGGTCGACATGACCGTGCTTGCCAACGAGCAGGTCATCGACGGGCGCGGCTGGCGCTCCGGCGCGCCGGTGGAGCAGCGCGATCTCACCCAGTGGTTCTTCAAGATCACGTCGATGAGCCAGGACCTGCTGGACAGCCTGGATACGCTCGACCGCTGGCCCGACAAGGTCAAGCTGATGCAGGCCAACTGGATCGGCCGATCCGAGGGTCTTTTGATCCGCTGGAAGCTCGATGAAGGCACCGCGCCCGCCGGCGAGAGCGAACTGGAGGTCTACACGACCCGTCCCGACACGATCTTCGGCGCCTCCTTCATGGCGATTGCCGCCGACCATCCGCTGGCCCGCAAGGCGGCCGAGGGTAATCCCGAACTGGCGGCCTTCGCCGAGGATATCCGCCATCGCGGCACCTCGGCGGCGGAGCTGGAGACGGCCGAAAAGCGCGGCTTCGATACCGGTATCCGCGTCGTGCATCCTTTCGACCCGGAGTGGACGCTGCCGGTCTATGTCGCCAACTTCGTCTTGATGGACTACGGCACTGGCGCCATCTTCGGCTGCCCGGCGCATGACCAGCGCGACCTCGATTTCGCCAACAAATACGGCCTGCCGGTGCGCCCGGTCGTGCTGCCGGACGGCGGCGACCGGGAGGGCTTCCAGGTGACGGAGCTCGCCTTCACCGACGACGGCGCGATGATCAATTCGCGCTTCCTCGACGGGATGCGGTTCCGCGAGGCCTTCGACGCGGTCGCCGACCGGCTGGAAGCCATCAGCGTCGGCAACCGGCCCCAGGCCGAGCGCAAGGTGCAGTTCCGGCTGCGCGACTGGCTGATCTCGCGCCAGCGCTACTGGGGCTGCCCGATCCCGGTGATCCACTGCGACGATTGCGGCGTCGTGCCGGTGCCGGATTCGGCGCTGCCGGTCGAGCTGCCGACCGACGTCAGCTTCGACAAGCCCGGCAATCCGCTCGACCATCATCCGACATGGAAGCACGCCGACTGCCCGAAATGCGGCAAGCCGGCGCGGCGCGACACCGACACGATGGACACGTTCGTCGATTCGTCCTGGTACTTTGCGCGCTTCACCGATCCGTGGAACACGCAGGCGCCGACGACGCTGGAGTATGTCGACGGGCGCAAGGGCTGGCTGCCCGTCAACCAGTATATCGGCGGCATCGAGCATGCGATCCTGCATCTGCTCTACTCGCGCTTCTTCGCCCGGGCGATGAAGGAGACCGGTCACCTGAACGAAGTGAAAGAACCCTTCGAGGGCCTGTTCACGCAGGGCATGGTGGTGCACGAGACCTACAAGGGACCGAACGGCTGGGTGACGCCGGCCGAGGTCAAGGTCGAGGATTTCGACGGATCGCGAAAGGCCTTCCTGCTTGCCGGCGGCGCGCCGGTCGAGATCGGCCCGATCGAGAAGATGTCGAAATCGAAGAAGAACGTGGTCGATCCCGACGACATCATCGGCAGCTACGGCGCCGACACGGCGCGCTGGTTCATGCTGTCGGATTCGCCGCCCGAGCGCGACGTCATCTGGACCGAGGCGGGCGTGGAAGGCGCGCACCGCTTCGTGCAGCGCGTCTGGCGGCTCGTGTCGGAAGCGGCGCCGGCCGTTGCCGGCGTGACCCCGGCTGTGGGCGGGGCAGGCGCGGCGGCCGAACTGTCGCGCGGTGCGCACAAGGTGCTGAAGGCGGTCGGCGAGGATATCGGCCGGCTGCATTTCAACAAGGCGGTGGCGCGGATCTACGAGCTGACCAACCTTTTGTCGCCGCAAGTCGCCGAGATCGTGGCGGGTCGTCGCGACGGCGGTCTGGATGCGGCGGTGCGGCAGGGGCTGGAGTTCCTCGTTGCCATGATCGCGCCGATGATGCCGCATCTGGCCGAGGAATGCTGGGTCGCGCTGGGCGGCGAAGGCCTTGTCGCGGAGCGGCCCTGGCCGGCGTTCGATCCCGCGCTGACGGTGGACAACGAGTTCACCTATCCGGTGCAGATCAACGGCAAGAAGCGCGGGGATTTGACAATTGCGCGCGACGCGGATCAAGCTACGGTCGAAAAGGCCGCGCTCGAACTGGATGTCGTGCAGAAGGCGCTGGACGGCAAGCCGCCGCGCAAGGTGATCGTGGTGCCGCAGAGGATCGTCAATGTCGTTGCCTGAAATCCGCAGCACCTCTCGTCCGGCCGTGCGCCGCGGCCTTCTTGCCGGCGTCGTCCTGACGGCGGCGCTGGCGTCGGCCTGCACGGTGCGGCCGCTTTATTCGAATGCGCCGCTGTCGCCTGGCTCGACCGCCACGGCGCAGTCGGAGCTTGCTTCGATCGCCGTCAAGCCGGTGACGACGCGCTACGCCCAGCAGGTGCGCAACAATCTGATCTTCGCCTTCACAGGCGGCAAGGAGCGGACCGACAACCCGCTCTATTCACTCGACCTCAACGTGACCGAACTGGTCCAGACGGCCGCCACGGTGCAGATCAGCAAGGACCAGGATCAGCCGACAGCCGGTACGGTGACGCTGACCTCGCGCTACCGGCTGACCGATGCCAAGACCGGCAAGGTGGTTAGCACCGGCACACGCTCCATGTCGGCGTCCTACGACAAGCCCAACCAGGAATTCGCTTCCTACCGCGCCCAATTGGATGCGGAGAACCGCGCCGCGCGCGAGCTTGCCGAAATCCTCAACCTGGCGATCGCGCAGGATCTGGCGAAGCGCTGAGCGCTTCGCCTTTTCCCTGTCTTATCAACCGGTCTTCTTATCAGCCGATCTTCTGGCCGGTCTTTTCCCAGTCGGCGAGGAAGGCCTTGAGGCCGTTGTCGGTGAGCGGATGCTTGACCAGCGCCTTCAGGGTCGCCGGCGGCACCGTCGCCACATCGGCACCGATCAGCGCGGACTGCTTCACATGGTTCACCGTGCGCACCGAAGCGACGAGGATCTCGGTGGCGAAATCGTAATTGTCATAGATGGTGCGGATCTCGGAAATCAGCTCCATGCCGTCCACGCCCGTGTCGTCGACCCGGCCGACGAAGGGCGAGATGAAGGAGGCGCCGGCCTTGGCCGCCAGCAGCGCCTGGTTGGCCGAGAAGCACAGCGTGACGTTGACCATGCGGTTCATGTCGTTGCGGATCGAGCGACAGGCCTTCAGGCCGTCCAGCGTCAGCGGCACCTTGATGCAGACGTTCTCGGCGATCTTCGAGAGCGTTTCGGCTTCCTTCATCATGGCCGAATACTCGGTCGCCACCACTTCGGCCGAGACCGGCCCGTCGACGATGTCGCAGATCTGTTTCGTCACCTCGGCGATTTTGCCGCCGGACTTGAGGATCAGCGACGGGTTTGTGGTGACGCCGTCGAGCAGGCCGAGCTCATTGAGCTCCCTGATTTCCTTGATGTCGGCGGTATCGACGAAAAACTTCATGATGGTCTCCTTTGGGTTTCCCGAGGGTCTCCCGGAATTTGCAGATTGCACCAGCGCCGTTGTCGGCGTCGGACTTTGATCTAGACCAAAGTCGAGGCAAGGTCACGCGCGATGACGCGAGACGATTCGCCCTATGCCGCGGCCGCGCCGGTTCTGGTGCCCATGCCTGCGGAACGCCCCTACACCTATGCGGTTCCTTCAGGAATGCGTGTGGTGCCGGGTTCGATCGTGCGCGTGCCGCTGGGACCCAGGCAGGTGGCGGGTATCGTCTGGGATGGGCCGGCTGGCGACGTCGATCCGCGCAAGCTGCGGCCGATCGAAGCGGTCTTCGATTGCCCGCCGATCGATCGCGCCACGCGCCGCTTCGTCGACTGGATCGCGGACTACACGCTGTCGGCGCCGGGCATGGTGGCGCGCATGCTGCTGCGCGCGCCGGAAGCCTTCGATCCCGAGCCGTGGACCGAAGGCCTCCAGCGTACCGCACTCATGCCCGACCGCATGACGGCGGCGCGTCAGCGCGTCATGGAAACGGCCGATAGCGGGCTTGCCTGGACGCGCTCGGGCCTCGCCCACGCGGCCGGCGTTTCCTCGACCGTCATCGACGGGCTGAAGGCGCAGGGCGTGTTCGAACAGGTCATGATCCCGCCCAGGCCGGTGGTCGCCGCTGCCGATCCGGCATTCCGCCTGCCGGCTCTGAGCGACGACCAGCGCCGGGCGGCCGGGATGCTGCGGGAGCCGGTCGAGGCCGGCGGCTTCGCGGTCACGCTGCTCGACGGCGTGACCGGGTCGGGCAAGACGGAAGTCTATTTCGAAGCCGTGGCGGCGGCGCTGGAGAAGGGCCATCAAGTCCTTATCCTGCTGCCGGAGATCGCGCTCACCCACGCCTTCCTCGAACGGTTCCAGGACCGTTTCGGCGCCAAGCCCGCCGAATGGCATTCCGACCTGCCGCCGCGCATGCGTGAGCGCGTTTGGCGGCAAATCGCCGAAGGCACGGTGCGGGTGGTGGCGGGCGCGCGTTCGGCGCTGTTCCTGCCGTTCCAACAGCTCGGCCTGATCGTCGTCGACGAGGAACACGACCCGGCCTACAAGCAGGAGGACAGGGTCTTCTACAACGCCCGCGACATGGCGGTGGTGCGCGGCCATATCGGCGGTTTCCCGGTGGTGCTGTCTTCCGCCACGCCGTCGGTGGAAAGCCGCGTCAACGCCGAGCAGGGACGCTACCGGCACGCCATGCTGCCGGCCCGCTTCGCCGAGGCCGCTCTGCCCGACCTCAAGGCGATCGACCTGCGCCGGGCACCACCGGCGCGGGGCGGCTTCCTGTCGCCGGTGCTACTGGACGAGATCGGCCGGACGCTTTCGAGGGGCGAGCAGTCGCTGCTCTTCCTCAACCGGCGCGGCTACGCGCCGCTGACGCTCTGCCGGGTGTGCGGTCACCGTTTCGGCTGCCCCGTCTGCTCCGCATGGCTGGTCGAACACCGCTTTCGCGGCCAGCTCGTGTGTCACCACTGCGGTCATACCGAGAAGCGCCCCGAAGCCTGCCCCGAATGCGGCACGTTCGACCATCTGGTGGCGTGCGGACCGGGCGTCGAGCGGATCGCCGAAGAGGTGGTCGCGGCGTTCCCGGAGGCGCGCACCATCGTGCTTTCCTCCGACATCGTCGGCGGCGTGCGGCGGCTCAGGCTCGAGCTCGAAGCCATCGCCAATGGCGACGCCGACATCGTCATCGGCACGCAGCTCGTCGCCAAGGGACACAATTTCCCGAACATGACGCTGGTGGGTGTGGTGGACGCCGATCTCGGCCTGGCCAACGGCGATCCGCGCGCCGCCGAGCGCACCTTCCAACTGCTTTCCCAGGTGACCGGCCGCGCCGGGCGCACCGGCAGGAAGAGTCACGGCCTGTTGCAGACCTACCAGCCGGACCATCCGGTCATGCAGGCGATCGTGTCCGGCGATGCGGAACGCTTCTACCAGCGCGAGATCGCCGAGCGCGAGCGCGCCGGCCTGCCGCCGTTCGGCCGGCTGGCCGGCGTCATCGTTTCCGCCGCCACCCGCGCCGAGGCGGAAGGCCATGCGCGCGCGCTGCGCCGCGCCGCGCCGCAGGACGCGGCGATCACGGTGCTGGGGCCGGCCGAGGCGCCGCTGGCCCTGGTCGCCGGCCGCCACCGCTTCCGCCTGCTGATCCAGGGCGAACGGCGCGCCGACATGCAGACCTTCATTCGCGCCATGCTGGCCGAAGGCCCGCGGCCGCGCGGCTCGGTGCGCGTGCAGGTGGACATCGATCCGCAGAGTTTCCTTTGAGTCGGCTGTCGGCTCAGCGTCAGGTCACCCGCAGGTAGCTGGTCATGCCGGCCTTCTGGTGCTCGATGATGTGGCAGTGGAACAGCCAGTCGCCGGGATTGTCGGCCACGAAGCCGAGCTGCACACGCTCGTCGGGCTGGATGAGGTAGGTATCGGAGACCAGCGGGCGTACCGGGCCGGTCGAGGACGACAGGACGGTGAAGCTGATGCCGTGGAGATGCATGGGATGGGCGTGCGGCGTCACGTTCTGCATGTCGATGACATAGCTCTTTCCGAGCTTGAGTTCCGCCAGCGGCGCGGTTGGGTCGGGCGTGTCGCCCGTCCACGGCACCTTGTTGATGGCCCAGAAGCTGTAGCCGAGCGAGCCGCAGATCGGATTGCTCGCGGCATGCTCGGCCGTCGCGCTGAGCACCAGCGGGATGTGCTCGGCCGACGCCACGTCCGGCGGCAGGACGGGGTTGGGCTCCAGCGCCGGCACGTCGCGCAGATCGCGTTTCAGCGATGTGCCGACCGCGCGGAACGTCGCCAACGTCGCCGGCTTGCTTGGCCGCACGTCGCGCAGGGAAACCACCGCTCCCTCGTCGTCGGGCATGCGGATTGCCAGTTCCATCCTCTGGCCCGGCCCGAGCTGCAGGAGGTCGAGCGGGAAATGCGTCGGCGCCACCGGATTGCCGTCGATGGCGATGACCAGCGCCTCGGCGCCCTCCAGGCGGAAGGAGTGGATGCGGGTGACGTCGGTGATGGCGGTGCGCAGCCTGAGCAGGCCGCCGGCCGGCGCGTCGTATTGCGGCTGCACTTTCCAGTTGGCGGTGCGCACCGTGCCGTAGGTGCCGGACTTCGCCGCGTCGCGCGGCCGGAACTGGGCGATGAACTGGGCGTCGTCGCCGAGCCGCCAGTCCCTGAGGTTGAGCACGATCTCGGCGTCGAACGCGGGGTCGTCGGGATTCTCCACGACGATGACTCCCGTCAGACCGTGCCCCATCTGGATCAGCGTGTTGCAGTGCGGGTGATACCAGAACGTGCCGGCGTCGGGCGGCGTGAAGGTGTAGTCGAAATGGTCGCCGGTGTAGACATAGGGCTGCACCAGGAACGGCACGCCGTCCATCTTGTTGGGAATGCGCATGCCGTGCCAGTGGATGGTCGTCGGCTCGTCGATGCCATTGACCAGCCGTGCCGCGAAAGGCTCGCCCTTCTTCATGCGCAGCACCGGCGGCATGCCGGAATCGCCCCAAGTGAGCACGTCCCGGGTCGGTGCGGGATCGGTCAGCGCCGCCTGGATCTTCGCTGTCTTCAGGATGCGCGGCTCGGGTGCCGACAGGGCCGTCGCGACGAGGTTGCCCCCAATCCCCAGCCCGAAGGCGCCGGCGGTCGCCGCGGATGCCTTGAGAAGTGACCGGCGCGTTATCGGGGCCATGCGGCGCTCCAGACTGCAATCGATGAGTTCAAATCGATTCCGAGCTTTTAAAGTTGATGAAAAAATTCATCAATGGTTTCGACCGGGTCGCGCCGTCACATCATGGTGTAGACCCGATGGTTTGGCTCCCTCTCTCCCCCAGGACCGCTTTCCGGCTTGCCTGTCCGTCGGGCGGATGGCTTCCAGTCACCTCCCGTCGGCGCACGGGTCGCCCTTGACTTCCGCAGGGCGTCATTCTCAATGCACGTGACGCTGTTCGAGGGGATACGCGCAATGGATCTTTCCTTCCCGTGGCCGGTGAGCCAGGGCGAGTGGGCGGCTTTCGGCAGCGCCGCCGTCACCGTGCTGTTCGGGCTGATGCTGTTCTTCGCGCCGGGCCTGTGCTTCCGCATCCTGCGCCTGCAGCCCAGGCCCGAAAAGCCGTGGGCGATCGCCGAGGGCAGGGCGCGCATGTCGGGCTTCTATCTTGGCGTCGGCCTGTGCTGCATCCTGCTGGCGCAGCCGCTGCTCTACATGGCCCTCGGCTTCTCCTGGCTGCTCACCGCGTTCGGGCGGATCCTGTCGATGATGTCGGACGGCGCCAACACGCCTTTCAACTGGGCGTCGGTCGTGATCGAACTGGTACTGGCGGCACTGCCGCTGGCCTTCGCCTTCGGCTTCCTGCCCTGAAAGACAGGACGGCGCGCCGGCTCGGCGCCGTCTTTTTCCACGGATGCGACAATCCTTCCCGAAAACCGCTTCCGGCGTGCATTGCGGTCGGCAAAGCCCTGTGCTAGACGGCAGGCGACTTTCGGCCGGGGGATGCGGAAGCCGCACCCTTGAGCTTGAATAAAATTTAGCAAGGTCAAAGATTTAGCCAGAGTTTTCACTCGCGCCAACAATCTGCGGCCTGTCAATTGAGAGAAAAGACGGACCGTGGCCCAGTCCTCCTCACCAATATCCGGTGTCGCAGAACGCTATGCCAGTTCGCTGTTCGAACTGGCGCGCGAGGAAAAATCCATCGCCAAGGTCGAATCCGACCTGAACTCGTTCCAGTCCATGCTCGAGTCGAGCCCGGACCTGCAGCGTCTCATCAAGAGCCCGGTCTTCTCCGCCGAGGAGCAGGAAAAGGCGATCGGAGCGATCGTCGCCAAGGCGGGCATCAAGGGACTGGCCGGCAACTTCCTGCGCGTCGCGGCGGCCAACCGCCGTCTGTTCGCGGTGCCGGGCATGATCGAGGCGTTCCGCCGCATCGCCGCCGCAGCGCGCGGCGAGGCTTCCGCCGAGGTTACTTCGGCCCATACGCTGTCGGCGGCGCAGCAGACGGAACTCAAGGCGGCGCTCAAGAGCGTGGCCGGCAAGGACGTCTCGCTCGCGGTCACCGTCGATCCCTCGCTGCTCGGCGGCCTGGTGGTCAAGATGGGCTCGCGCCAGATCGACACGTCGCTCAAGACAAAACTCAATTCGCTCAAGCTTGCACTGAAAGAGGTCGGCTGATGGACATTCGCGCCGCAGAAATCTCCGCGATCCTGAAGGATCAGATCAAGAATTTCGGCAGGGAGGCCGAGGTCTCCGAAGTCGGCCAGGTGCTGTCCGTCGGTGACGGCATCGCTCGCGTCTACGGCCTCGACAACGTCCAGGCCGGCGAGATGGTCGAGTTCCCCGGCGGCATCCGCGGCATGGCGCTCAACCTCGAAGCCGACAATGTCGGCGTCGTCATCTTCGGCGCCGACCGCGACATCAAGGAAGGCGACACCGTCAAGCGTACCGGCGCGATCGTCGACACGCCGGTCGGCCCCGGCCTGCTCGGTCGCGTCGTCGACGCGCTCGGCAACCCGATCGACGGCAAGGGTCCGATCAAGGCCACCGAGCGCCGCCGCGTCGACGTCAAGGCGCCCGGCATTATCCCGCGCAAGTCGGTGCACGAGCCGATGTCGACCGGCCTCAAGGCCATCGACGCGCTGATCCCGGTCGGCCGCGGCCAGCGCGAGCTGGTCATCGGCGACCGCCAGACTGGCAAGACCGCCATCGTCCTCGACACGATGCTGAACCAGAAGTCGGTGCACGAGACCGGCCCCGAGAGCGAGAAGCTCTACTGCGTCTACGTCGCCGTCGGCCAGAAGCGCTCGACCGTGGCGCAGTTCGTCAAGGTGCTGGAGGAGCGCGGTGCGCTCGACTATTCCATCATCGTGGCGGCCACCGCATCCGACCCGGCGCCGATGCAGTTCCTGGCGCCGTTCACCGCCTGCACCATGGGCGAATATTTCCGCGACAACGGCCAGCACGCGCTGATCTCCTACGACGACCTGTCCAAGCAGGCCGTCGCCTATCGCCAGATGTCGCTGCTGCTGCGCCGCCCGCCGGGACGCGAAGCCTATCCGGGCGACGTCTTCTACCTGCACAGCCGCCTGCTGGAGCGCGCGGCCAAGCTGAACGACGACAACGGCAACGGCTCGCTGACGGCGCTGCCGATCATCGAGACGCAGGCCAACGACGTGTCGGCCTACATCCCGACCAACGTGATCTCGATCACCGACGGCCAGATCTTCCTCGAGACCAACCTGTTCTTCCAGGGCATCCGCCCGGCGGTGAACGTCGGCCTGTCGGTGTCGCGCGTCGGCTCGTCGGCGCAGGTCAAGGCGATGAAGCAGGTCGCCGGCTCGATCAAGGGCGAACTCGCGCAGTACCGCGAGATGGCGGCCTTCGCGCAGTTCGGCTCCGACCTCGACGCCGCCACGCAGCGCCTGCTCAACCGCGGCGCGCGCCTGACAGAACTGCTCAAGCAGCCGCAGTTCTCGCCGCTCAAGACGGAAGAGCAGGTCGCGGTGATCTTCGCCGGAACGCAGGGCTATCTCGACAAGCTTGCGCTCAACCAGGTCCAGCCGTTCGAAGAAGGGCTGCTGGCCCATATGCGCTCCACCGGCAAGGCGGTACTCGACGCCATCCGCAAGGAAAAGGCGCTGTCTGACGATCTGCGGGCCAAGCTGAAGGCGGAGATCGACACCTTCGCCAAGACCTTCGCGTAAGGCGACTGAAGACGGGACGGACCTCGAAGCATGGCTTCACTCAAAGACCTTCGTAACCGCATCGCCTCGGTCAAGGCGACGCAGAAGATCACCAAGGCGATGCAGATGGTCGCCGCGGCGAAGCTGCGCCGCGCGCAGGAAGCCGCCGAGGCCGCGCGTCCCTATTCGGACCGCATGGCGGCGGTGCTGGCCAACATCACCCAGGCCGTCGGCTCGGGCGGTGAGGCTCCGGCGCTGATGACGGGTACTGGCAAAGACGACACGCATCTGCTGGTCGTCTGCACCGCCGAGCGCGGCCTGTGCGGCGGCTTCAATTCGGCCATCGCCCGCCTGGCGCGCGAGCACACGCGCCGGCTGCTGGCGGAGGGCAAGTCGGTCAAGATCATCTGCGTCGGCAAGAAGGGTTACGACATCCTGCGCCGCGACTATAGCCAGCTCATCATCGACCGCGTCGATCTGCGCGAGGTGCGCACGCTCGGTTTCGTCAATGCGGACGCCATCGCCAGGAAGGTGATCGGCCTGTTCAACCAGGGCGACTTCGACGTCTGCACGCTGTTCTATTCGCAATTCAAGTCGGTGATCTCGCAGATCCCGACCGCGCAGCAGATCATTCCGGCCGCCGCGCCCGCCGCCGGCGAGGAATCGGCTGCCGGCAGCGCCGTCTACGAATACGAGCCGGAGCCGGGCGAGATCCTGTCCGACCTCATCCCGCGCAACATTTCGGTGCAGATCTTCAAGGCGCTGCTCGAAAACGCCGCCGGCGAGATGGGCGCCAAGATGAGCGCCATGGACAACGCCACGCGCAACGCCGGCGACATGATCAACCGGCTGTCGATCACCTACAACCGGCAGCGCCAGGCGCAGATCACCAAGGAACTCATCGAAATCATTTCGGGCGCCGAGGCGCTCTAGGCAGGCGGCGCGGGCGGTTCGCCGCGCGCACCATGCAAGCAAAAGGACGAAAAAGGGTAGAGACGATGGCGAAAGCAGCGACCCCGAAGACCACAGCCGCGAAGGCGGCGGCCTCGAAGACCACCGCAAAGCCAGCCGCAGCGAAGGCGTCGCCCAAGGCCGCGGCAAAGGCTCCCGCAGCCGCCAAAGCCAAGAGCGCCGCGGCGAAGGAAGCGGCCAAGCTGGTTGCGGAAGGCAAGCCCGGCAAGGTCGAGACGCGCGGCGCGACGGCGAGCTACAATCTCGCCAAGGGGCCGAAGGGCAAGGTGCGCCAGGTCATCGGTGCCGTGGTCGACGTGCAGTTCGACGATCACCTGCCGGCGATCCTGAACGCGCTGGAGACCGTCAATGTCGGCAACCGCCTGGTGCTCGAAGTCGCCCAGCATCTCGGCGAGAACACCGTGCGCTGCATCGCCATGGACTCCACCGAAGGCCTGGTGCGCGGCCAGGACGTCGCCGACACCGGCGCGCCGATCTCGGTGCCGGTCGGCCCCGGCATGCTTGGCCGCATCATCAACGTGATCGGCGAGCCGGTCGACGAGGCCGGCCCGGTCACCGCCGTCGAAAGGCGCGCCATCCACCAGCCGGCTCCGGAATATGTCGATCAATCGACCGAGGCGCAGATCCTCGTCACCGGCATCAAGGTGCTCGACCTGCTGGCTCCTTACGCCCGCGGCGGCAAGATCGGCCTGTTCGGCGGCGCCGGCGTCGGCAAGACGGTTCTGATCCAGGAACTGATCAACAACGTCGCCAAGGCGCATGGCGGCTTCTCGGTGTTCGCCGGCGTCGGCGAGCGCACCCGCGAGGGCAACGACCTCTATCACGAGTTCATCGAATCCGGCGTCAACAAGAAGGGCGGCGGCGAGGGCTCGAAGGCCGCGCTTGTCTACGGCCAGATGAACGAGCCGCCGGGCGCCCGCGCCCGCGTCGCGCTGACCGGCCTGACCGTCGCCGAATATTTCCGCGACCAGGGCCAGGACGTGCTGTTCTTCGTCGACAACATCTTCCGCTTCACGCAGGCTGGCTCGGAAGTGTCGGCGCTGCTCGGCCGTATCCCGTCCGCGGTGGGCTACCAGCCGACGCTGGCCACCGACATGGGCGCGCTGCAGGAGCGCATCACCACCACCACCAAGGGCTCGATCACCTCGGTGCAGGCCATCTACGTGCCCGCCGACGACCTGACCGACCCGGCGCCGGCGACCTCGTTCGCCCACCTGGACGCCACCACGGTGCTCAACCGCGCGATCTCCGAGAAGGGCATCTATCCGGCGGTCGATCCGCTGGACTCGACCTCGCGCATGCTCGACCCGCTGATCGTCGGCGACGAGCACTACCAGGTGGCGCGCCAGGTGCAGTCGATCCTGCAGCGCTACAAGTCGCTGCAGGACATCATCGCGATCCTGGGCATGGACGAGCTGTCCGAAGAGGACAAGCAGACCGTCGCCCGCGCCCGCAAGATCGAGCGCTTCCTGTCGCAGCCGTTCTTCGTGGCCGAAGTGTTCACCGGCGCTCCGGGCAAGCTGGTCGACCTCGCCGACACCATCAAGGGCTTCAAGGGCCTGTGCAACGGCGAGTACGACCATCTGCCGGAAGCCGCCTTCTACATGGTCGGCAATATCGACGAGGCGGTCGAGAAGGCACAGAAGCTGGCAGCCGAGGCCGCTTGATGCGGCCTGTGAATGGTCAATAGTGAATGGTGAATGGAGGTGGCGAATAGCAGATGATGAAACGGTGGCCGGTCGTTCATGACCATTCACCATTCACCATTCACCATTCGCTGGTTTTAGATGGCTCAATCCTTCAAGTTCGAACTCGTCTCGCCGGAACGGCTTCTGGTTTCGGAAGACGTCGAATCCGTCGTCATTCCCGGTGCCGAGGGCGAAATGACCGTCATGGCCGAGCACGCGCCGGTCATGACGACGGTCAAGCCGGGAGTCGTGACGGTCAAGCCCGCGTCCGGCAGCGAGGAGCGCTACGTGGTGTTCGGCGGGTTCGCCGACATCCTGCCGTCGGGCTGCACGCTGCTCGCCGAATCGGCCACGCATGTCAACGACATCGACCGCGACGAGATCCAGCGCCGCATCCAGGAGGCGAAGGAAGACGTCGCCGACGCCAAGGACGACGAGACGCGCACCAAGGCGGAAGCCTTCCTGCACCAACTCACCACGCTGGAAGGTGCGATCCTGCCCGCATAAGCGGCAAAGCAGGCGCAAAGGCGAAGCCGGGCACTTGCCCGGCTTTTTGTTTCCCGGCTCGGGCTTTCAGGCGGTCATCAGGTAGATGATTCTGCCAAGTGCGCCGAGCAACAGAATGAAAGTCGCCGCAGCCTGGATGAAGAAGCCGGGATAGCGTCTCGGCGGGTCGGACAGGTAGCCGACGAAATAGGCTATGCGGCCTATCAGCCAAAGTGCTCCGAACAGCGCTGCCCAATTTGCGCTCCAGTAGATGGCGAACAGCCACATGGACGGCAGGAAGACAGGTATCCATTCGAGCGTGTTGGAATGTGCCCGCACGGCGCGCTCCAGCCGCGGATCGCCGGTCATTGCCGGGGCAAGGATGCCTGTCGCCTTGTGGGTTCTCGCAACGGTGAGGGCCATGGCGAACACCATCAGGCTGCAGAGCAGGGTGACGATGGCGACGGCATAGTAGGGCTCCACGGATCAACCTCCCGCGATCGTGTCGGCGACTTGCAGCCAAGCAGAATTGCATCGTCTCGCCAAAGACGGAAGTTCGGGCGGCATCGATCCTGACAGATGCCGTCAATCCCTGCGGAGGTTCAGCAAGCCATTCCGGTCTGTTCCGCCCGACCGCTCTCCGCCGAACGCAACATCGCCGCGATCAGGCCATGCACCTTGAGCGCCTCGCGGCCGGAAACTGTCGGTTCGATATCCTTTTCGATCGCGTCGAGGAAATCGGCGAGCACGGCGCGGTGATGATGGTGCGGGAAGGCCATCGGGTCGGCGCCGGTCCCGCCACCTTCGGCGTCGTCGGTCAGGTCGACCGCGGTGCCGTCGTGGAAGCGGGCGGCGAGCGCCGTGCCGGCAAGCGTGGCGGTGCCCTCGGTGCCGATGATGTCGATGGAGTCGGGCAAGCCGGGATAGGCCGAGGTGGTGGCCATGATCGTGCCGATGGCGCCGTTTTCCCATCGGGCGGTCGCGGCTGCGATATCCTCCGTTTCCATACGGTGCACCGGGCTGGTGACGGCATAGGAGAAGACTTGCGCCGGTGCGCCGGCCAGCGAGATCAGCAGGTCGAGCGTATGGATGCCTTGCGTCAACAGCACGCCGCCGCCGTCGCGCGCCAGGGTGCCGCGCCCGGGCTGGTCGTAATAGCTCTGAGGCCGCCAGTTCATCAGTCGCGCCGAGGCCGAGACGATCGTGCCCAGCCGACCCTGCTCGATCAGTCGCCGCAGGGCGACGCCGACCGGCCGGAACCGGTGCTGCAGCACGACGCCGAGTTTTATTCCGGCGCGCTCGGCCGTTTCCACCAATTCGGCGGAACGCTGGAAACTGATTTCCAGCGGCTTTTCCAGAAGCACATGCTTGCCGGCCTCGGCCGCACGGCGCACCAGGTCGAGATGGGTGTTGGGCGGCGTCAGGATCATCACGGCATCGATGGTCCCGTCGGCGAAGATGGCGTCGAGATCGTCGCCGACGGGCAGGCCGTAGGTGTCGGCGAAGGCCTTGCGCCGGGCCTCGGTCGGACTGTAGCAGGCGGCGACCTCGACACGGTCGGCGAGGTCGGTCAGGCTTTTCGCATGGGGGGCGACGGCCATGCCGAGACCGATGACGGCAATGCGGGTTTTCGTCATGGCTCCGTTCCCGGTCGTTCGAGCGCGCGCATGACGCCGCGCAATTCGGCCAGCCCCTTCAGCCGGCCGATCCATGTGTAGCCGGGGCTCTTGCCGTGGCCGACGTCGTCGATCAGCGCATGGCCGTGATCGGAGCGCATGGGGATTTCCCGATCGGCGCGGCCAGCTGCCTTGCGGCGGTGTTCCTCGTCGAGCAGCGCCGACACCACGGCGACCATGTCGGTATCGCCGTCGAGATGCTCGGCTTCGTAGAATGAGCCGTCCGGCTCGCGGCTGGTGTTGCGCAGATGGGCGAAATGGATGCGGCCGGCGAATTCCTTCGCCATCGCCGGCAGGCCGTTATGGGCGCCTGCGCCGTAGGAGCCCGTGCACAGCGTCAGGCCGTTCGCCGGCGACTCCTGCGCGGCGAGGATGGCGCGGGCATCTCCGGCACTGGAGACCACGCGCGGCAGGCCGAACAGCGGAAACGGCGGGTCGTCGGGATGGATCGCCAGTCTTACGCCGGCCTCCTCGGCCGCCGGCACGATCTCGGCCAGGAAGGAAAAAAGGTTCTGGCGCAGGCCGTCTGCCGTCAGGTCGCGATAGCGGTCGAGCGCGTGGCGGAAGCTTGCCCGGTCGAAGACGAATTCGCGTGCCGGCACCCAGCCGATCAGGTTCTTCTCCAGCCGCGCCCTGTCGCTTTCGCTCATGACGGCGAGACGCCGGCGGGCGGCCTCGATGCGCTCGGCCGGATGGTCGGCCTCCGCGCCGGGCCGTTCGAGCATCAGGACGTCGTAGGCGCAGAACTCGACGATGTCGAAGCGCAAGGCTGTGCCGCCGCGCGGCAGGGGCCAGTCGAGATCGGTGCGCGTCCAGTCAGTGATGGCCATGAAATTGTAGCACACCGTCGAGACACCGGCCGCGCCGAGCGCCCGCAGCGAGGCCTTGTAATTGTCGATCAGCGCGCGGAAATCGCCGGTGCGGGTCTTGATGTCCTCGTGCACGATGACGCTTTCGACCACCTCCCAGTTCATGCCCGCCGCCTCGATCTCCGCCTTGCGGGCGGCAATCTCGTCGGCCGGCCAGGCGCGGCCGTCGTTCAGGTGGTGCAGGGCGGTGACGATGCCGTCGGCGCCGGCCTGCCTGGCATGGGCAAGGGTGACGGGATCGTCCGGGCCGAACCAGCGCCAGGTCTGCTTCATTCTGTCGTCCCGGCTTGCTGGAGTGTGCAGAAGGCGGCAGCCGGGCCGCCGGCGCGCAAAGAGGAGAGGTGGCTGGCCACCGATCGCATCAAGGCGTCGCGGTGCGGACTGGCGGCGGCGAATCCCGTCAGGTCGAAGACGGCGCGGACCGCCGCGTCGGGCGCAAGCGTCCTTGTCACGGCCGCGCCAAGGGCCTCGTCCAGCGGATCGGTGAAATGGCGGTCGGGCAGGGACCGGCCACGCGCTTCGCAGGCGGCGATCCAGGCGGCGAGCGCGAGCGCCAGGTGATCTGCCGGCCTGCCCGCCTCGAAGGCGGCCAGCGCGGAATTGACGATGCGCTGTGGCAGCTTCTGGCTGCCGTCATTGGCGATCTGCGCGGTACGGTGGGCGAGCGCCGGATTGGAAAAGCGTTCGGCGAGTTCGGCCGTATAGCGCCGGGTGTCGAGACCGGCGTCCGCCGGCAGGCTCGGGATCGCCTCGGACCAGAGCCCGTCCACGAAACGGCGGATTGCCGGATCGCCGAAGGCGCGGTCGACCGTCTCGTGACCGGCCAGCAGGCCGAGATAGGCGATGGCCGAATGGGCGCCGTTGAGCAGGCGCAGCTTCATGTCCTCGTAGGGGCCGACATCGTCCACCATGGTGGCGCCGACTTTTTCCCAGGCCGGCCGGCCCATCGGAAAATTGTCCTCGACCACCCACTGGCAGAAGGGCTCCGTCATCACCGGCCAGGCGTCCTCGACGCCGAGGCTCTGCGCCACGCGGGCGCGGTCGGCATCGGTTGTGGCCGGCACGATGCGGTCGACCATGGTTGACGGGAAGGCGACGTCCTGCTCGACGTGCCGGGCCAGGTCGGCATCGCGCAAGCCGGCGAAGGCGATCATGAGCCGGCGCACGGTCGCGCCGTTGGCCGGCAGGTTGTCGCAGGTGAGCACGGTGAAGGGCGGCGTGCCGGCGGCACGGCGGCGGGCGAGCGCCTCGACCAGGAAGCCATGCGCGGTGCGCGGGGCATCGGGATACGCGACGTCGTGGGCGATGTCGGGATGCGCGGCATCGAGCGATCCGTCGGCGGCGCGCAGATAGGCTTTTTCGGTGACGGTCAGGGTGACGATGCGGGTGCGCGGATCGGAGAGCGCGTCGAGCAGCGCCGACGGGTTCTCCGGCGCAACCAGCAGCGACAGGATCGAGCCGACGATCCGCAGCCGCTCGCCGCTGCCGCTTCTTACGGCAAGCGTGTAGAGCCCGTCCTGAGGCGCCAGGGCGTCGCGCGTGCCGGCGCTGCGCAGCGATGCGCCGACGATGCCCCAATCGGGCTCTCCCGCCACCAGGCAGTCATCGACATAGACGGCCTGGTGGGCGCGCTGAAAGGCGCCGACGCCGAGATGGACGATGCCGGGCGTAACAGTGCGGCGGTCATATCCCGGCACGGCGATTTCGGCCGGCAGCGCGGCAATGGCCGTATCGGACAGGCGGCCGCCGGGCGTCGTCGCGCGACGGTCTGAAGATGATGGCATTGTTGCTTCCGAGGTTCCTCCACTGACCGGTTTCCTACACCGGGGCGCATCGACGGACAAGACAAGTCATCATACAACAGTCTAATTTTTGTATGTTGACATTATTTCATCTCGTCCCTACCGATAGCGCCCGGGAGGAGTTCGAAGCTTTATGAGCGCATTGACGCATCCGGATCGCCTGTTCCCCGCCGAGGACCGAATGCGTTCGGTCGCCCGCGCCCTCTATGAGAGCGTGAAGGGGCTGCCGATCGTCAGTCCGCACGGCCATACCGACCCGCGCTGGTACGCGCTCGACGAACCCTTCCCCGATCCTGCGCAGCTGTTGATCGTGCCGGACCATTACATATTCCGGATGCTGTTCTCGCAGGGCGTGCGGCTCGAGGATCTCGGCGTGCCGACGCTGGACGGCTCGCCGGTCGAGACGGACGGCCGGAAAATCTGGCACCTGTTCGCCGAAAACTACTATCTGTTTCGCGGCACGCCGACGCGGCTGTGGCTCGATCACGTCTTTTCCGATCTGTTCGGGCTGGACGATTTGCTGACGCCGGAAAACGCCGACCGCTTCTACGATACGATCGCCGAAAAGCTGCAGGGGGACGATTACCGCCCGCGCGCGCTGTTCGAGCGTTTCAACATCGAGGTCATCGCGACCACCGAAGGGGCGCTCGACGATCTGCGCTGGCACCGGATGATCCGCGACAGCGGCTGGAGCGGACGGGTCGTCACCGCCTACCGGCCGGACGCCGTGGTCGATCCCGATTTCGAGGGGTTTTCCGGCAATCTCGACCGGCTCGGCGAGATCACCGGCTGCGACACCGGCACCTGGGCGGGCTATCTCGACGCGCATCGCAAGCGCCGCGCTTTCTTCAAGCAGCACGGCGCCACCTCGTCCGACCACGGTCACGCCACGGCGGAGACGGCCAATCTTTCGGACGCGGCCGCCGAAGAGCTGTTCAACCGTATCCGCAAGGGCTCGGACGACGAACGCGAGCGGCGGCTGTTCCGGGCGCAGATGCTGACGGAAATGGCCAAGATGAGCCTCGACGACGGGCTTGTCCTGCAGATCCATCCCGGCTCCTGGCGCAACCATGCGCCGGCCGTGATGCGGAAATTCGGCCGTGACAAGGGCTTCGACATCCCCACCCGCACCGACTATGTGAGCGCGCTCAAGCCGTTGCTCGATTGCGTGGGCACGGAACCCGGCCTCTCCGTCGTCCTGTTCACGCTGGACGAGACCAGCTATGCGCGCGAATTGGCGCCGCTGGCCGGCGTCTATCCGGCGCTCAAGCTGGGTCCCGCCTGGTGGTTCCACGACAGCCCGGAGGGCATGCGCCGTTTCCGCGAGATGACGACGGAGACGGCCGGCTTCTACAACACCGTCGGCTTCAACGACGATACCCGCGCCTTTCCGTCCATTCCGGCTCGTCATGACGTGGCGCGCCGGGTCGATTGCGCCTTCCTCGCCCGCCTCGTCGCCGAGCATCGCCTCGGCGAGGACGAGGCGCACGAGGTGGCGCGCGAACTGGCCTATGCGCTTGCCAAAAAGGCGTATCGGCTCTGAGAGGGCGGTTCGCCGCCGAAGCATCCAAGGGAGGAGAACCAGATGATGCATTTTTCCAAACTGGCGACGGCCGCTTTTGCCGCCGCGTCGCTGATGATCGGTGCGGCGCAAGCCGCCGATACCACCGTGCTGCGCGCCGCCGATACCCATCCCGACGGCTACCCGACCGTCGAGGCGGTCAAGTATTTCGGTGAACTCCTGAAGGAACGGACCGACGGCCGCTACTCGGTCGAGGTGTTCCATTCCTCGCAGCTCGGCGAGGAGGCCGACACGGTCGAGCAGGTGCGCGCCGGCGTCATCGACATCAACCGCACCTCGCTCGGTCCGTGGAACAACCTGATTCCGGAGACCACGATCCCCTCGCTGCCCTACATCTTCCGCTCGGTCGAGCACTCCCGCAAGGTGATGAACGGACCGATCGGCGACGAGATCCTAGCGGCCTTCGAGCCCTACGGCGTGGTCGGTCTCGCCTTCTATGACGGCGGCGCCCGCTCCTTCTACAACACCAAGAAGCCGATCCAGTCGATGGCCGACCTCAAGGGCATGAAGTTCCGCGTCATGCAGTCCGACATCTTCGTCGATATGGTGGCCGCGCTCGGCGCCACGGCGACGCCGATGCCCTATGGCGAAGTCTATTCCGGCCTCGAAACGGGCGTCATCGACGGGGCCGAGAACAACTTCCCCTCCTTCGACACCGCCAAGCACGCGGAAGTCGCGAAATATTTCTCGCTCGACGAGCACCTGATCGTGCCGGAAGTGCTGGTCATGGCCAAGACCACCTGGGACAAGCTCTCTCCCGAAGACCAGGCGATCGTCAAGCAGGCTGCCAAGGACAGCGTCGCCAAGCAGTACGAGCTGTGGGACGCGCAGGTGGCTAAGTCGCGTAAAGTGGTCGAAGGCGAGGGCGTCAAGATCAGCGAACCGGACAAGCAGGCCTTCATCGACGCCATGAAGCCGGTCTACGACAAGTGGGTCCAGGACCCCAAGCTCAAGGACATGGTCGCCCGCATCCAGGCGACGAAGTGACGAGCGGTCGGGAGCGGCTTTGGCCGCTCCCGATTCCAGCTTAGGATCGGGAGGATCGCAATGGATGCGAGAGGCATTACCATGGAGCCGCTGGCCGACCGGCCGGCTCTCCTCAAGGCGAGCCGGCTGTTTTCGGCGCTGAGCACCGCGTCGCTCTACATCGCCGGCGCCGGGCTGGTGGCGATGACGGCAATAGTCGCCTGGCAGGTGTTCTGCCGCTACGTGCTCAATTGGTCGAACTCGTGGACCGAAATCACCGCGGTGCTTTTGATGAGCTGGTTCATCATCCTTGGCGCTGCGGTCGGCGTGCGCGAGAACTACCATCTCGGCTTCGACGTGCTGCTTTACGTGCTGCCGAAGGGCAGCAAGAAGTGGCTGCGCACCGTCTCCGACGTGCTGGTGGCGGCTTTCGCAGTCGGCATGATCTATTACGGCTGCCAGCTCGTCGCGCTCGGCTGGCGGGCGCGGCTGCCTGCGCTGGGCATCCCTGAAGGGTTGAAATATCTGCCGCTGATCGGCGGCGGCGCGCTGATCGTGCTGTTCTGCGTCGAGCGCGTGGTGCTGCGTTTCGCCGGCGTCGACGTCGACCGCGACCTGCATGACGAGGACGAAGTTTCAGAGATCGGCGAGGCCGAACTCGACCGGCTGAAGGAAGCTTGAGATGGCGCTCTGGATCCTGTTCGGTGTCTTTGCAGTGCTGATGTGCATCGGCATGCCGATCGCCTTCTGCCTCGGCATCGCGAGCTTCGCCACCATCCTCTACATGGGCCTGCCGCCGCTGGTCATCTTCCAGCAGATGAATTCCGGCATGAGCGTGTTCACGCTGCTGGCCATCCCCTTCTTCATCTATGCCGGCGACCTGATGGTGCGTGGCGGCATCGCCAGTCGCATCGTCGCCTTCGCGGGCTCGATGATCGGCCATCTTCGCGGGGGCCTGGGACAGGTCAACATCGCCGCCGCGACGCTGTTCGGCGGCATTTCCGGCTCGGCGGTCGCGGAGACGGCGGCGGTCGGCGGGCTGATGATCCCGCAGATGAAGGCGCGCGGCTACGGCGCCGACTACGCCGTCAACGTCACCTCGATGGCGGCTCTGATCGCGCTGCTCCTGCCGCCCTCGTCAAACATGATCATCTATTCGATCGCCGGCGGCGGCCGGATCTCCATTGCCGACCTGTTCACGGCCGGCATCCTGCCCGGACTGCTGCTTGCCGTGTCGCTGATGGTCACGGCCTATATCGTGGCGCGCAAGCGGGGCTATCCAACCGAGCCGTTTCCCGGCTTCGCCACCGTCGGCAGGCTCGGCCTGATCTCCATTCCGGGCTTGCTGCTGATCGCCATCATCTTCGGCGGCGTCCGCTCCGGCGTCTTCACCGCGACCGAAAGCTCCTGCATCGCGGTGCTCTACGCCATTCTCGTTACGCTCACCATCTACCGTTCGATGGACTGGCGCGACTTCGTCCACGCTACTTTGGGTGCGGTGCGGACCACGGCGATGGTGCTGCTGATCATCGGCACGGCGGCGTCCTTCAGCTGGCTGATGGCCTACCTCAAGGTGCCGGCGACGCTGATCGAGGGCATGAACATGATCTCGACCGATCCGCTGGTCGTGCTGCTCTTGCTCAACGTGCTCATGCTGTTCCTCGGCACCTTCATGGACATGGGGCCGATGATCATCATCTGCACGCCGATCTTCCTGCCGCTGGTCACGCATTACGGCGTCGATCCGGTGCATTTCGGCGTCATCGTCATCCTCAACCTCGGCATCGGCCTCAACACGCCGCCGGTCGGCACGGTGCAGTTCGTCGCCTGCGCGGTCGGCAAGATCACCGTGTGGGAATCGATGCGTTCGATCTGGCCCTTCTATGCCGCCGGCATCGTCGTACTGGGCCTGGTCACCTATATTCCGGCGATCTCGCTCTGGCTGCCGAGCGTGTTCAACTAGGGGGTGATGATGGCGTCGGACACAGCAATCGGGTCGAAGGTCGAGCGCAAGCCGAAGCTTTCGGAAACGGTTGTGGCCGCCATCCGCAAGCAGCTCGTTGCCGGCGAGATCCAGCCCGGCCACAAGCTGCCGACGGAAGAGAAGCTGACCGAGACCTTCGGCGTTTCGCGCACGGTGATCCGCGAGGCGCTGGCGAACCTCGCCGCCGACGGGCTCGTGGAGCCGCGGCAGGGGGCGGGCGTGTTCGTGCGCGACCATCCGGCGCTGACGCTGGGGGCGCTCAGCCAGGAGATCAGCAAGGTCAGCCAGGCGATCAACGTGCTGGAAGTTCGCATGGGGATCGAGGTGGAGGCGTCCGGGCTTGCCGCGGTGCGCCGCAACGCCGCCCAGGCGGCGCGCATCCAGGAGGCCTTCTTCGAGTTCGAGCGCCTGCTGAAGCTCGGCGAACCGACCGGCAAGGCGGACTTCGCCTTCCACCGGGAGATCGCCGCAGCCACGAACAATTCGCTCTATGTCGAGATGCTCGATGCGCTCGGCGACCGCACGATCCCCTGCGATCGCACTTCCCCCTGGTATTCGATCGAGGTGCTTTCGGCGGACTATCTAACCAAGCTGCAGCGCGAGCACCTTCTGGTGCTGAAGGCGATTTCAGACGGTGACGCGCCGGCCGCGCGTGAAGCGATGCGGGCGCATCTGGTCGCCGCGCAGGCGCGCTACAGCGACCGGCTCGTCGGCCAGCAGGCCGACTATCTCGCCGGCATCCGGCGTTGATTTTCACGACAGGAGAGTATGCCGACATGGCTTTCGAGACCGAGTATTCCACGCGTTTTGCCGTCGATCCCGCCGCTGCCGCGGCCATGGGCACCGACGAGCTTCGGCATCACTTCCATGTCGCGGGCCTGTTCGAACCGGGCAGGATCAGTCTGACCTACACCCATTACGACCGCATGATCGTCGGCGGCGCGATGCCCGGCAACGAGGCGCTTGCGCTTGAGGCGATCAAGCCGACGGGGACGAAGCGTTTCCTCGACCGGCGCGAGATGATCGCCGTCAACATCGGCGGCGCGGGCAGCGTGGAAGCCGGCGGCGAGACATACGAAATGGCCACGCGCGACATGCTCTATCTCGGCATGGGAACCGATCCGGTTTCCTTCGCGTCGTCCAATGCGGGCGAGCCGGCGAAATTCTATCTGCTGAGCGCGCCGGCGCATCGGGAGCATCCGAACCGGCTGATCCGCATCGGCGACGCCAAGCGCATCGACCTCGGCAGCCAGGCGACTTCCAACGAGCGCTCGATCTTCCAGTTCAGCGCGGCCGTCGAAACCTGCCAGCTCGTCGTCGGCATGACGCAGCTCGCGCCGGGCTCGGTGTGGAACACCATGCCGGCGCATGTGCACGACCGGCGCATGGAGGCCTATCTCTATTTCGACCTCGCCGAGACGGCGCGGGTATTCCACTTCATGGGCGAGCCGGATGAGACCCGCCATATCGTCATGCGCAACGAGGAGGCGGTGATCTCGCCGCCCTGGTCGATCCATTCGGGCGCCGGCATGTCCAACTACGCCTTCATCTGGGCGATGGCCGGCGACAATGTCGACTACACCGACGTCGATCCTGTGCTGGTCGAGGAGTTGCGGTGAGCGATCTCTCGGCGTTCAGCCTGGCAGGTCGGCGCGTTCTCGTCACCGGCGCCAACACCGGCATCGGCCAGGGCATCGCCGTGTCGGTCTCCCGCGCGGGCGCAAACGTGGTCGGCGTCGGCCGCTCGGCGATGGACGAGACGGCGGCGCAGATAGAAGCGGCGGGCGGCGGCCGCTTCGAAGCGGCCTCCTGCGACCTGTCGGACAAGGCGGCCGCGCAGGCGATGCTCGACCAGGTGTGGGCTGCCGGGCCGCTGGACGGTCTGGTCAACAATGCCGGCGTCATCCGCCGCGCCGACGCCGTCGACTTCACCGAAGCCGACTGGGACGAGGTGATGGAGGTCAACCTGAAGTCGCTGTTCTTCCTCAGCCAGGCCTTCGGCCGCAAGGCGCTGGAAGAAGGGCGCAGGGGAAAGATCATCAACATCGCCTCGATGCTGTCCTTCCAGGGCGGCATAAGGGTCGCGTCCTACACGGCTTCCAAGCATGGCGTGCTCGGCCTGACGCGGCTCCTGGCCTGCGAATGGGCGGCGAAGGGGATCAACGTCAACGCCATCGCGCCCGGCTATATCGAGACCAACAACACTGAGGCGCTGCGCGCCGACGCCGAGCGCAGCGCGGCGATCCTGTCGCGCATTCCCGCCGGCCGATGGGGCGAGCCGGGTGATATCGGCGACGCGGCGGTCTTCCTGCTCGCCAGGGCCTCCGATTACATGCACGGCGCCTGCATCCCGGTCGACGGCGGCTGGCTGGCGCGATGAGGAGTGACGATTCATGAACCCAGCAGATGTCTTCACCCATGCCGCAACGGTCGCCTGGATGACGACGGCCGACGGCAACAGGCGCCGGGTGCTCGTGCATACCGACGAACTGATGGTCGTCGAGTTCGCCTTCGAGAAGGGCGCCGTGGGCGTCCTGCATTCCCACGCGCATGTGCAGGCGAGCTATGTCGCCGAAGGCCGCTTCGAAGTGACGATCGACGGCCGGACCGAAACGCTGGAGGAGGGCGACTCCTTCATCGTGCCGTCCATGTTGGTGCATGGCGTCAAAGCGCTGGAAACCGGGCGGCTGGTCGATTCCTTCACGCCGCACCGCGCCGATTTCCTCGGTTGATGTTGTAGGCAGGATAATCGCATACGGCGCACAAACGATAACTGCATCGCGACCGAGAGACGAGCGTGGCAATGACGAAGCCCGGCATTCAAGCCCCCCAGCCATTGTCGCAAAACATTTGAAGCAGTTTCACCGCCGTCGGCGTGGCGCGCGATCGCGAAGCCGCCTACACGCAAAGGCTGCGAACGAGATACTGCGCGTCCGACCGGAGGAGGGGGCGTGGCAGGCTCCCGCCCGGTGGGCGGAGCAAGACCCCGGAGCGTTCGCGAACGGGAGGAAAATCATGTTTGAACGCTTCTTCAAGCTCGCCGAGAACGGCACCAGCGTGCGCACCGAACTGATCGCGGGCCTGACGACATTTTTGACGATGTCCTACATCATCTTCGTCAACCCCGAGATCCTGTCCACCACCGGCATGGACCGCGACGCGGTCTTCGTGGCCACCTGCATCGCGGCCGCGCTCGGCTCTGCGGTAATGGCGCTGGTCGCCAACTGGCCCATCGGCATGGCGCCGGGCATGGGACTCAACGCCTTCTTCGCCTTCACGGTGGTGGCGGCGCTCGGCTTTTCCTGGCAGCAGGCGCTGGGCGCGGTCTTCATCTCGGGCGTCATCTTCGTGATCCTCACCGTCACCGGCGTCAGAAGCTGGCTGATCGCCGGCATCCCGCATTCGCTGCGCAGCGCCATCGCCGCCGGTATCGGTCTGTTCCTCGGTATCATCGCGCTGAAGAATGCCGGCATCGTCGTCGACAATCCGGCCACGCTGGTCGGCCTCGGCGATCTCAAGCAGACCGGACCGTTGCTCGCCGTGTTTGGCTTCTTCGTCATCGCCGTGCTCGACGCCCTGCGCGTGCGTGGATCGATCCTCATCGGCATCCTCGCCGTGACCGTGCTGTCCTGGATCACCGGCGTCAGCACCTTCAACGGCCTTGTCGCGATGCCGCCTTCCGTGGCGCCGACCTTCCTGCAGCTCGACATCGTCGGCGCGCTGCACAGCGGGCTCGTCCACGTCATCCTGGTCTTCGTGCTGGTCGAGGTGTTCGACGCCACCGGCACGCTGATCGGCGTCGCCAAGCGGGCGAAGCTGATCGAGGAGGGCAAGCCGAACCGGCTCGGGCGCGCCCTGCTCGCCGATTCTGCGGCGATCGTCGCCGGCTCGCTGCTCGGCACGTCGAGCACCACCGCCTATGTCGAAAGCGCTTCCGGCGTGCAGGCGGGCGGGCGCACGGGGCTCACCGCGCTGGTGATCGCCGTCCTGTTCCTGGCGTCGCTGTTCATCTCGCCGCTGGCCGGCTCGGTGCCGACCTACGCCACGGCGCCCGCGCTGCTCTATGTCGCCGGGTTGATGATGCGCGAACTGACCGAGGTCGACTGGGACCAGCTTACCGAAGCGGCGCCTGCGGCGATCACGGCGATCATCATGCCGTTCACCTATTCGATCGCCAACGGCCTCGCCTTCGGCTTCATCTCCTACGTGGTGCTGAAGGCCTTCACCGGCAAATGGCGCGACATCCATCCCGCGACGCTGATCGTGGCGGTGCTGTTCGTCATCCGCTTCGCGTTCTTTGCGGAGTAGGTCGGGGGCTGACTCTCCAATGATTGCCGAAAGCGCTTGCCCTCTCCGTCACGCTTCGCGTGACACCTCCCCCCAGCGGGGGGAGGAACTGCCGTTGCCATGCCGAGCCTCTCCAGCTTGGTTCCTCGCCCCTATGGGGAGAGGTGGCTCGGCGAAGCCGAGACGGAGAGGGGGACGCCATAAGTTGACAGCCCTGCCGCGGCGGAAGGAAACCACAGGCAGGCAGTGAACCGCGCTTGCGAATCTGAACTGATCAGATCGCCTCGCCGCGCAGCAACCTTGGCGTCGACCCGCCAAGCCCCGATGCCTGCCTAATGAAGAAATCCTTCAGCCTTGGCATGCGCTCTACCAGACCGAGTCCAACATCGCGCACCGCCCTGAGCGGTCCGATGTCGTTGGAGAACAGCCGGTTCAGCACGTCGGTGGTGACGCCCATCTGCATCGTGTCGAAGCGGCGCCACTGCTGGTAGCGCTCCAGCACGTCGAGCGCGCCGATGTCCTGGCCGAGCCGGTCGGCCTCGACGATCACTTCGGCGAGCGCCGCCACGTCCTTGAAGCCGAGGTTGAGGCCTTGTCCGGCGATCGGATGGATGCCGTGCGCGGCATCGCCGGCCAGCGCCAGCCGGGGCGCGACGAAGGCGCGCACGAGGGTCAGACCCAGCGGCCAGGCGCGAGGCTTGTCGGCGACGGCGATCTGGCCGAGCTTCAGCCCGAAGCGCTGCTCCAGTTCAGCCTCGAACAGCAGGTCGTCGCCGTCGACGAGACGGTCTGCGTCCTGAGTGCGCTCGACCCAGACGATGGATGAGCGGTTTTCTCCTTCCCGTGTCGGTTTCAGCGGCAGGGTCGCGAAGGGGCCGGCGGGGAGGAAATGCTCCTCGGCGCGGCCGTTGTGCGGCCGTTCGTGCTCGACGGTGCAGACGATGCCGGACTGGCCGTAGTCCCATTTCACGGTCTGGATCCCGGCCATATCGCGCAGCCGTGATTTCACCCCGTCGGCGGCGACCAGCAGGCGCGCTCGCAGCGTCGCGCCGTCGGCCAGGTGCACGGTCATGCCGGACGGCTCGGAGTCGAAACCCTGCACGGCGACGCCTTCGATGATGTCGATGCCGAGCCGCGCCGCCTCGGTACGCAGCGCGCCGTTGAGGTCGCGGTTGGCGACCATATGCGCGAACGGCTCGCCCGGCGCCACCTCGCCGTCGAAGGTCAGGAAGACAGGACGCACCGGATCGCCGGTGCGCGAATCGGTGATGACCATGTCGGTGATCGCCTGCGCCTGCGGGGCGATCCGGTCCCACACGCCGAGGCGGTCCAACATGCGGCAGGCCGCCGCCGCGATCGCCGAGGCGCGGCCGTCCTTCTGCCAGACGCCTTCGGGCGCCGCGTCGACGACGGTCACGGCGAGGCTAGGCCGCGCCTGTTTCAGCGAAACCGCCGCCGCCAGGCCGACATAGCCGGCGCCGGCGATCAGGACATCGAGTTTCGATGGTTCAGCGGGCATGGCCGGCTCCTTTTGGAAAGGATTTACCCCCACCTCTGACCCCTCCCCTCAAGGAGGAGGGGGACTTGGCGTGCGACAGCTTCCCTTGCCCCTTGAGGGGAGGGGTCAGGGGTGAGGGTATCCAGCGCATCGCATCTCCAAATATTACCCGTCTCCAACCCTTGACGGCCTTCGTGTCCTGTCCGAAACCGACCGCATATCTGCGAAGGACAACGACATGACGGCGATCGGTGAATTGCTGACCATTCTCGACCTTGAGAAGCTGGAACACAACCTGTTCCGTGGTCGCAGCCCCAATGTCGAATGGCAGCGCGTCTTCGGCGGGCAGACCATCGCCCAGGCGCTGGTCGCGGCGCAGCGCACCGTCGAGCCCGATCGCCATGTTCATTCGCTGCACGGCTATTTCATGCTTCCCGGCGATACCAAGGTGCCGATCGTCTACGAGGTCGACCGCATTCGCGACGGCGGATCGTTCACGACGCGGCGGGTGGTGGCGATCCAGCACGGGCAGGCGATCTTTTCGCTGGAGGCATCCTTCCAGGTCGAGGAGCGCGGGCTCGACCACCAGATGCCGATGCCGCGCGACGTGCCGGAACCCGACACGCTGATGTCGCAGCGCGCGCTGCTGGAAAAGTTCGGCGACGCCGTGCCGGACGGGATCAGGCGCTACTGGGAGCGTGACCGCCCGATCGAGATGCGGCCGGTGATGCTGAAACACTATACGAGCCGCGAGAAGCTCGATCCGCAGCAGAACATGTGGATCCGCACCACCGGTCCGGTGCCGGCCGACCGGTGCATCCAGGCGGCGGTGCTAGCCTATCTCTCCGACATGACGCTGCTCGACACCTCCACTTTTGCCCACGGAAGGGCGATCTTCGATCGTGACATCCAGGCCGCCAGTCTCGATCACGCCATGTGGTTCCACCGGCCCTGCGCGCTGGACGACTGGCTCCTCTATGCGCAGGACAGCCCCTCCAGTCAGGGTTCGCGCGGCTTCACGCGCGGGTCGCTGTTTTCCCGCGACGGAACGCTGATCGCCTCGGTGGCGCAGGAAGGGCTTATCCGGCTGAAACAGCAGCCTGCCAGATAGGCAGAATCGAAATATTGCATATTTTTTAGTCATTCGCATTGCTGCATGTGCGAAGACGCTTTCGCGCGTTCGTCAAAATCCCCTTTCCTATCAATATCTTGATAGACTTCCGGGCAGTTGGCACGGAGCTTGAATCCTGCCCTGCATTCCGGCTCGCGTTGCGGACCGGGGAAATCAAGCGGGGACCCGCAACAGCAAAGGGCGAACCTAATGAAAATAGTGATGGCAATCATAAAGCCGTTCAAGCTGGACGAGGTGCGCGAGGCGCTCACCGCCGTCGGCATACAGGGCCTGACCGTCACCGAAGTCAAAGGCTACGGGCGTCAGAAGGGGCATACGGAAATCTACCGCGGCGCCGAATACGCCGTCTCCTTCCTGCCGAAGATCAAGATCGAGGTCGCCGTGGCCGCCGACATGGTGGACAAGGCCGTCGAGGCGATCACCGGCGCCGCCAAGACCGGCCAGATCGGCGACGGCAAGATCTTCGTCTACGGCATCGACCAGGCCGTGCGCATCCGCACCGGCGAAACCGACACCGACGCGCTTTGAGCCGTCACCATATCCCAATGGAGAGATCGATGAGACTGTTTTCCCCCTATAGAGCGGGGCGCCTCGCCCTGCTGGGTTCGCTGGCAGCGTCGCTCAGCACCGTCGTGGCCTTCGCGCAGGAAGCCGCTCCGGCTGCTGCGGCCGAGCCGGCCGCCGCGCTCGACACCGGCAATACCGCCTGGATGCTGACGTCCACGGCGCTGGTGCTGATGATGACCATTCCCGGCCTCGCGCTGTTCTATGGCGGCATGGTGCGCAAGAAGAACGTGCTCGCCACCGTCATGCAGAGCTTCGCCATCTGCTGCCTGATGACGGTGCTGTGGTTCGTCGTCGGCTATTCGCTCGCCTTCTCGGAAGGCAACGCCTATGTCGGCGGCCTGTCGAAGGCCTTCTTCGCCGGCATCACGGTGGACACGCTGTGGGCGCCCGGCGTGGCCAACATTCCCGAATACGTCTTTGCCGTGTTCCAGATGACCTTCGCCATCATCACGCCGGCCCTGATTGCCGGCGCCTTCGCGGAACGCATGAAGTTTTCCGCCCTGCTTCTGTTCACCGGCCTTTGGCTGCTGATCGTCTATGCGCCGATCGCGCATTGGGTGTGGGGCGGCGGCTTCCTCGGCTCGGCGGGCGTGCTCGACTTCGCCGGCGGCACCGTGGTGCATATCAATGCCGGCGTCGCCGGCCTGGTGACGGCATTGGTTCTCGGCAAGCGCGAAGGCTACGGCACCGTCAACATGGCGCCGTACAACCTGGTCTACGCCGTGATCGGCGCCTCGCTTCTGTGGGTCGGCTGGTTCGGCTTCAACGCCGGTTCCGAGCTCGCCGCGGACGGCCTGGCGGGTGCGGCCATGGTCAACACCCAGGTCGCGACCGCCGCCGCCGGCCTCTCCTGGATGTTCGTCGAGTGGATGATCGCCAAGAAGCCGTCGGTGCTGGGCATCATCTCCGGCGCGGTCGCCGGCCTTGTGGCCATCACGCCGGCCGCCGGCTTCGTCAACCCGACCGGCGCCTTCATCATCGGCATCGTGGCGGGCATCGTCTGCTATGTCGCCGCCGTCAAGGTGAAGCACATGCTGGGCTATGACGACTCGCTCGACGCCTTCGGCGTCCACGGCGTGGGCGGCATCGTCGGCGCAATCCTGACCGGCGCGCTCGCCGATCCGGCCATCAACGGCCTCGGCAAGGACGCGTCGGTCGCCACCCAGCTCTACGGCATCGCCTTCACCATCATCTGGACGGCGATCGCGACCGCCGTGATCCTCTATGTGGTCAAGGCCATCGTAGGCCTGCGTCCGACCACGCAGGAAGAGGTCGAGGGTCTCGACGTCACCCAGCACGGCGAGGTGGTGCAGTAAGCGCCACCCGCTGGTGCCGGCGCGTCTCCTGCGCCGGCGCCGTCAGATCCCGTCGCGTCTCCCGCAAGGAGGCGCACGCCTTGAGGCCCGGCTCGTTCCGGGCCTCATTTTTGTCGGTGTCTCGACGCCGTGGCGCCGGCGAGAAATCGAGGTGGCGGTTCTCGCCGCCGCGCTGTAGGAATCGATCCTGCCGCATCTGCCGGCACGACAAGACGGGGTCTCGATTTTCGGGCGGGTATGGACAAGGAACGATTTGAACAGGCAATCCGCAAGGCCATTGCCGACCGCAACGCGCAATCGCCCGAGCAGCGTCTGAGAATATACGACGCCGCCCGTGCCGCGCTGGCGCGCCGGCCGGCCGGGTCCCCGGTGCTGTCGGAAACGCTGGAGGCCGCGATCGAGCAGATCGAATCGTCCTTCGCGCCGAAATCCACGCCGGAGGCTGCTGCAGTCGCTGAAGCCGGCCTGCCGGGGAGCGTCCGGCGTCCGGCGGCGCGCCCGATTCTGACGCGCTCTCTGCCGGCGTTCGTCGGCGGAGCCGTTCTTGGGGCAGCGCTGGCGGTGCTGGGCTTCATTCTGCTCAACCAGCCGGCAGGACAATCGGCGGACGTTCGCTCGAAGCTGGAGGCGAGATACGCCAAGGCCCTGGGGCAGCTTCCGGCCGCCGAGGAGTTTCTGGGAACCATCACCAACGCCATCGTCGACATGCAGAAGAAGAACCCTGCGGCGCTCGAGGCAAAAGCCGGCAAGACGTTCATCGGCCTCAAGGCCCTCGATGAATCGCTGGCCAAGCAGATGCCGACGACGCTGCCGCCCGGGACCGCAGTGGTGCTGCGCGCCAATGCGAAGGATTTCAAGATTCTCCTGAACTGGTCCCTTTGCCCCGCCGCGAGCATTGCGCGCCCTGAACTGGTCGATCGCGTGCGCAGCAAACCGGATACGCTGGCATGTCCCTATTTCGGCGTCTGGAGCCAGGGCGCTGCCAACTGGTGAGGCGGCAGAGTCCTTCCGGCCGCTGAAACACCGGTGGTTGCCGCCATCGCGGCCGGCGGGTTTAGAAATCTCCGTATTATGCGCTCAAAGTCGAAGCGCCGACTTTGTTGTGGCACATTGCTGTTTGGATCTGTTCTTTGCATATCCCCGGTGAGCAACGTGCTGTCCGCCAAGTCACGATGATGCGTGCTGTGTTTTTCCTTCAGGTCGAGATCGACAGCTGTTCCCGGAGATGCTTAGATGTATCCGGGTTTGGGGGAAATCATTCATGCTTATGCACGCCGTCGTGCCGATCGGCTTTATTGCCGCGATCGGAGCAACCTGTTTTTATCTGAACGTCGGCGATCGAACCGGTCGATCTGAGCAAGCCATTTCCGATCTTTTCGGCGTTGCTATTTCCATTGTTGTTATCGCGGTGACGATGTGGTGGTTGTGGATCGTCGAGTACGGTCCGGAATACGATGGAGAAACTGAACTGCCATCAGCATCGTCCGATGTCGGCCTGCCTCGCTGATGCCGCGGCCGAGTGCGAGATAATCGATGAGAAATTGCGGCCGCAATGACACCGCAAGACGGTTGAATGGAGGCCTCGCCTTGGATTTGAACCAAGGATGAGCAGAGTTGCAATCCGCCGCGTAACCGTCCGCCACGAGGCCATGGGTGAAAGGCTAGAACGAACGCGTTAACGATTGGTCAAGATCGGAAGCCTGGGGAGCAGCGGCTTTCAGGTTCGCGGCTCTGGACGATAAGGCCCGCGAAATCTCCATGGTTAATGCCCCCTTAACCTTCCCGGCAATAGTCTGACGGCCGAATCCGACCGCGATGCGCGCATCCGGTTCAGGCGAAGGCAGACGGGGTAGAGAATGCGTTCAGGGGCATCGGCGCCGCTCGCGCTGGGCGATACGGGTCAGGGCATCAGGATGTTCGCACGGCGGCAGGCGGGACGCCTGTCGGGGCTGGCGCTTTTTGCGGCCGTCGCCTTCGGGGTCGCGAGCCTTGCGACCTGGAACGTCGCGGATCCGAGTTTCTCCCACGCGACCGACAATATCGTCACCAATGCCATGGGCTATGCAGGCGCGGTCTTCTCCGATCTCGCCATGCAGTTCTTCGGTCTCTCGGCGGTCGCGGCGCTGGTGCCTGCGGTCGCCTGGGGCTGGCTGCTGTTTTCCGCGCGCGGCGTCGACAAGCTGCCGAAGCGCGGTCTTGCCTGGTTCGGCTTCGCCCTGCTTGCCGCCGCGATCGCCGGCTGCGTCACGCCGCCGCCGACATGGCCGCTGCCCTCGGGTCTCGGCGGCGTGTTCGGCGACATGGTGCTGCAGGTCCCCGGCCTGTTCGTCGGCGGGTATCCGAAGGGTCTGCTCGCCACGGCCATCGCGGTCCTGCTCGCCGCGCCGGCGCTCTGGCTCTTCGTCTACGGTTGCGCGCTGATCTCGCGCCGCAACGGCTTCGCGGTCGCAGAAGAAGCGCCGGCCCGGCCCGAACCGGTCGACGAGGACGCCATCCTGTTCGAGCCGGATGAAGATGACGACGACAATGAGGGCATCCTGGCGCTCGGCGCGATCACCCATTGGTGGCTGTCCTTCCGTGCCTGGATGCACAGGCGCGCCGAAGCGAAACGGCGCGAGCGCGACGCGTTCGACTTGCCGGCGGAGCCGCAGACCAGCGCTTGGCGCATGGCCGCCGAGCGCGTGGAATCGGCCGAGCGCGCCGAGGCCTATCTCAGTGACGGCGGGCGGGCGCGGGTGGAGCCCGAATTCTTCGCCTCGCTGACGCATGAGCACGCACCCAGGCTCGATCCCGACGACCAGGATATCTTCGAGGAGGATGACGACGCGGGCTATAGGCCCGAGCCGGTCGAGCGTCGCCAACCAGGTCCCGGCACGGAGGTGCGCCAGTTCCGCTCCGATGCCGCCACGCGCGTCGATGCGCCGGCGCCGCGCCCGCAGCAGGGCGCGCGCGTCCAGCGCGAGGCGCAGACATCGCTGATCGGCTCCGGCCATTTCGAGATGCCGACGCTGCATTTCCTGTCGGAACCAAAGAACGTCGCGCGCGATCCCAGCCTGTCGCAGGAAGCGCTCGAGCAGAACGCCCGCCTGTTGGAAGGCGTGCTGGAGGATTTTGGCGTCAAGGGCGAGATCATCCATGTGCGGCCCGGCCCTGTCGTCACCCTCTACGAGCTGGAGCCGGCGCCGGGCATCAAGTCCTCGCGCGTCATCGGCCTGGCCGACGACATCGCCCGCTCGATGAGCGCCATCGCCTGCCGCGTCGCCGTCGTGCCTGGTCGCAACGCCATCGGCATCGAACTGCCGAATGCGCGCCGCGAGACCGTCTATCTGCGCGAGATCCTCGCCAGTCGCGACTTCGAGGAGACCAAGGCCAAGCTGGCGCTGGCGCTCGGCAAGACGATCAACGGCGAAGCCGTCATCGTCGACATCGCCAAGATGCCGCACGTGCTGGTGGCCGGCACCACCGGCTCGGGCAAGTCTGTCGCCATCAACACGATGATCCTGTCGCTGCTCTACCGGCTGAAGCCGGAGGAGTGCCGCCTCATCATGATCGATCCGAAGATGCTGGAACTGTCGGTCTATGACGGCATCCCGCATCTGCTCACGCCGGTCGTGACCGATCCGAAGAAGGCGGTCGTCGCGCTGAAATGGACCGTGCGGGAGATGGAGGACCGCTACCGCAAGATGTCCAAGGTGGGCGTGCGCAACATCGACGGCTTCAACCAGCGCGTCGCGCAGGCGGCCAAGAAGGGCGAGCCGATCCAGCGCACGGTGCAGACCGGCTTCGACCGCCAGACCGGCGAGGCGATCTACGAGACCGAGGAGATGGATCTCGAGCCGATGCCGTACATCGTCGTCATCATCGACGAGATGGCCGACCTGATGATGGTGGCCGGCAAGGACATCGAAGGCGCGGTGCAGCGCCTCGCCCAGATGGCGCGCGCCGCCGGCATCCACGTCATCATGGCGACGCAGCGTCCGTCGGTCGACGTCATCACCGGCACGATCAAGGCGAACTTCCCGACCCGCATCTCCTTCCAGGTGACGTCGAAGATCGATTCGCGCACCATCCTGGGCGAGCAGGGCGCCGAGCAGCTTCTCGGCATGGGCGACATGCTCTACATGGCCGGCGGCGGCCGTATCCAGCGCGTACACGGCCCGTTCGTCTCCGACGACGAGGTCGAGAAGGTCGTCAGCCACCTCAAAACCCAGGGCGTGCCCGAATATCTCGACGCCATTACCGAGGACGACGAGGACGAGGACGACGATTCCCCGGCCAAGGGCGGGTCCGGCGGCGGTAATTTCGAGGATTCGGAAGATCCCTACGACCAGGCGGTGGCGGTGGTGCTGCGCGACGGCAAGGCCTCGACCAGCTATATCCAGCGGCGGCTCGGCATCGGCTACAACAAGGCCGCCTCGATCATCGAGCGGATGGAGCAGGAAGGCGTCGTCGGGCCCGCCAACCACGCCGGCAAGCGCGAGATTCTCGTCCCGACGGAGGACGACAAGTTCTAAAGCATGTCTTCCGAAAGTGGGCACCGGTTTCGGGATGAACACATGCTGAAAAAACAAGGGCCTAAAGCGTACGAGGCGAACCTGAATGACCGCAACGCGCTCCAGGCTTCCGGAACCTGCGGGCGGCGGCGGTGTTGAAAGGACGTTCCGTCAAACTTAGGTCCAATTGGCGGACCACACCCTGTTGCGATCGCAAATGAGAGAGACCGGCATGAAGAATACTGTCCCAGCCCGCATCGGCGCCTTTTCGGCGACCCGCCGTCAGGTGCTCGGATTCGGCCTTGCGGTCGCCGGAGCAGCGGCGCTCAACGTCGTGCCGGGCTTCAGCCTTCTCGCCTCCGCGCAGGCATCCGCCCCGGACGCAGCGCAGCGCATCGCCGACCATTTCTCGAGCGTCAAGACAATGACCGGAGAGTTCGTGCAGTTCGGCCCGCGCGGCGAGCAGACCGGCGGCAAATTCTTCCTGGAGCGCCCCGGCAAGATCCGCTTCAACTATGACGGCTCGTCCAATTTCCGTGTCGTCTCCGACGGCAATTCGGTCGTTATCCTGAACCAGAAGATGCGAACGTCCGATCTTTATCCGCTGTCGAAGACGCCGCTCAAGCTGCTGCTCTCCGACCGGATCGACCTGTCGGGCGGCAAGGTGACGAACATCAAGCAGGAAGACGACCTCACCACCATCCAGCTTTCCGACAAGTCGGTGTTCGGCAACGCCCGCATCACGATGATGTTCGACCCCAAATCCTATGAACTGCGGCAGTGGACCATCACCGACGCGCAGGGCAAGGACACCACGGTGATGATCTTCAACACCAAGCAGGGCGTCGCCCTGTCCGACGACCTGTTCAAGATCGACTACACGCGCAACCGCGAGTGGAACGAGAGGAAGTCGAGCCGATAGAGCCGATCTTTCGGCCCGGCCATGATCGCTCAGGTGATCGGCCGGCATGAGCGCTTGTCTTTGAGGAGCGCGGCTGGCAGGTTCCGGCGTCTTTAAACGTTGCCTGCCGTCTCATGCCTCTCACCATCGCTACCTGGAACATCAACTCCGTTCGCCTGCGGATGCCGATCGTCGAGCGCCTTCTGATCGAGCAGGCGCCGGACGTGCTGTGTCTTCAGGAAACCAAGTGCCCCGACGATTTATTTCCGTTCGATGCTTTTCGCGCGCTCGGTTACCAGCACATCGCGGTACATGGACAGAAGGGCTATCACGGCGTCGCCACGATCGCGCGCCGGCCGATCGAGGCGATCGAGCGGCGGCGCTTCTGCGAGATCGAGGACAGCCGGCATCTTTCGGTGCGCTTTACGGCCGGCGACACGTCCGTCCTGCTGCACAATTTCTATGTCCCGGCCGGCGGCGACGAGCCCGATCCGGTCATCAACCGGAAATTCCGGCACAAGCTCGATTTCGTCGCCGAGATGAATGCCGTCCGCGCCGACACCGATCACGCGTCCGCTTCGGTTCTCGTGGGGGACCTCAACATCGCGCCGCTCGAGCATGACGTGTGGTCGCACAAGCAGTTGCTGAAGGTCGTCAGCCACACGCCGGTGGAGACGTCGAGCTTCGAGGCGATGCGTGAGGCGGCCGGGTGGGTCGATCTGATGCGTCTCAATATCCCCCACGAGCAGAAGCTCTACACATGGTGGAGCTACCGCGCGCGGGACTGGGAGGCTGCTGACCGGGGGCGGCGGCTCGATCATGTCTGGTCGTCGTCTAATCTGGTGCCGCGGTTCGCGGGCTACGACATCCTGCGCGACGCGCGCGGCTGGGACAGGCCGTCGGACCATGTGCCGGTGATCGCGCGCTTCGACCTGGATTGATCCTGGGCCGGCGTCCTGTTGCCTAGGACTTTAATCAAGCCGCTAAGTCGAAGTTCAGCTTCCCCTGTCAAAACCGTTGGCGTCATTAGGGAGGGAGAGAATCAGATGGTGTCCCATCGGGTGGTGTAGCTGGCGGCATTGGTCGCCGTGCTGTCCGGCATTGCCGGGCTGATCAGCGCGCCGCTGCGGGCAGGCTGATGAGGGGATCATCGCTCAACTGGCCGACGCTTT